>ERZ1026800.174-NODE-174-length-60871-cov-11.586807_pt1 | contig 60871 bp, 51 predicted proteins | sample MGYA00520873_ERZ1026800 | MGnify/ENA primary metagenome ERZ1026800 (study PRJEB33270, sample SAMEA104284475) | anaerobic digester metagenome | biome: Anaerobic digester microbiome; feature: mesophilic sludge digester; material: Anaerobic digester biomass | place...
ATCGACCCGATCCAGACCGTCCCGGTGCCATCTTCCGGTCCTGCACTCTCAGTCAGGATGTACGTCGGCAGCACGACCGTCTTGTCTGCTTCCACTTCGAAGGTCGTCGAGAGGTTCTGGTACCCGGCCTTCACCAGCGTCAGGTTCTTGGTCCCGGCGGTCAGGTTCGTCACATACCGGTCGGTCAGGCCGTGGTCGACACCATCGATGTATATCGTTGCATTCGTCGGGATCGACCCGATCCAGACCGTCCCGGTGCCATCTTCCGGTCCTGCACTCTCAGTCAGGATGTACGTCGGCAGCACGACCGTCTTGTCTGCTTCCACTTCGAAGGTCGTCGAGAGGTTCTGGTACCCGGTCTTCACCAGCGTCAGGTTCTTTGTCCCGGCCGTCAGGTTCGTCATATACCGGTCGGTCAGGCCGTGGTCGACACCATCGATGTATATCGTTGCATTCGTCGGGATTGAGCCGATCCAGACCGTCCCGGTGCCATCTTCCGGTCCTGCACTCTCAGTCAGGATGTACGTCGGCAGCACGACCGTCTTGTCTGCTTCCACCTCGAAGGTCGTCGAGAGGTTCTGGTACCCGGTCTTCACCAGAGACAGGTTCCTTATCCCGGCGGTCAGGTTCGTCACATACCGGTCGGTCAGGCCGTGGTCGACACCATCGATGTATATCGTTGCATTCGTCGGGATCGACCCGATCCAGACTGTTCCGGTGCCATCTTCCGGTCCTGCACTCTCAGTCAGGATGTACGTCGGCAGCACAACCGTCTTGTCTGCTTCCACTTCGAAGGTCGTCGAGAGGTTCTGGTACCCGGTCTTCACCAGAGACAGGTTCTTGGTCCCGGCGGTCAGGTTCGTCACATACCGGTCGGTCAGGCCGTGGTCGACACCATCGATGTATATCGTTGCATTCGTCGGGATCGACCCGATCCAGACTGTTCCATTTTCAGGAGAGGCGAAAAGAATCGTGCCACCCTGATCCCCTGATGCATCGTCCTCTGCCACAGCACAGGGGACCATGCCGATCAGAAAGAGAAAAAGAATACCTGCCACTACGCTGGTTTTCACTATTACCACCTTGCCATATCTACAGATCACACCCTGGCTCTCCTGATCAGAGCTCCCTGGGGAGCATGCCCATGGACATCTCCGCCCCCTGCTCTCCCGGATCTATCACTCAGTCAGGTACCTGGTAATCTGATAAGAGGATCCTCGTTTATTAACTATATAAATGTAATCAGCAGTATTCTCGATATTTTATAGACCTGCCCCCATAAGAAGTACCTGGGTTCAAGGCAATCAGGATATCCGCGAAGACCATGGGGAATCGTCTCCGTTCAGCCCCTATCCTGGCGACGCATTTCCCGGCATCCTGTCTTCCGGCAGTCTCCCCCTGGCTGGCCGGATCGGAACACACCAGAATGGGGCGGCTCTGTTGCCACCCGGACTGTGCTCTCCTGCACTGAATTGGCAGGGGTCACGGATCGTTCGAAAAAATAACATGATTCCTTTGAGGGCCACAAGCATAAAAGATGAAAATACCGGAGGCTTTTTCATATAAAAAAAGTTTTCGCCCGCACTACCAGAACAGGGTGTTATCCTCCCCGATATCCCGCATGACTGACAGGGTGAAGCAAGGGACGGACAGGAGTGCCAGGAGTTAGCGGGTCCCGACCTCCATCTCCCACCGCAGGTCCTTCTCACTCCCCTTCATGCAGAAATCTTTCTTCATCATCCCATGCTCGATGTAAATAGGACAGCCCGGGCAGATGCAGCCCCGGTCATCACGGACACAGCCAAAGCTCATCCCGAGCAGGCAATACAGGGTCTCCCCGTTCTTCTCCGCAGACCCCGTGAAACTCGGGCAGGAAGAGCACAGACAGGCCTCTTTCATGCCGTCATACCGCTTCCACCGCTCTTCCTTCTTCAGCGGGAGGAGCTCTCTTGTTCTCTGCTCAAAGGTATCCATGGAAATGACTCACGAAAGAAGATAGGAGGATAAGGTTATCAAACCATCAGGTGACCCACGACCCCTCTGTCCCTGCAGCGTATTCCTGCTGATGAGGCGAGAGGATCTGATGGAATCGCAGGGGGATTACTCTCCCGGGAGGATCGTACGGGAACACAATTTTCTGAGATATATCAGAGCGATCCCTCTGATCTGACTGAGAACCAGCTGCCATATCATATCTGCCTTTCCTGTATCGTACCTGACAGGTCGTCCTGGAATTGTATCGTATCCTAAGAGAAGGAATCCAGGGTAAACCAGCGGCCATATCATATCTGCCTTTGCTGTATCGTACCTGACAGGTCGTCCAGGCATTGCCTCTCGTATGTCAGCAGAAGGGAATGTATGTCAGCAGAAGGGAATGGCCATGTCTGGTGTCACCTATGACGGGTAGGTATTTGCTGGATCATATCTGATATATTGTAGGATTGCATCGTAGGATTCGACTGCCCTTCGGAGATCTGTCTGCTGCCTTTCAGCATGATCCCGCAGCATCAATCCTTCCGCTGAAGCGGGATCGTACGGCCCCTGCCTGCGAGGGAAGAGGAGATTCCCACAGTCTTATATAGCAATCGGTTTAAATAATAATGGTATCCGCTATCCGGTAGCATGAGGAAAATATCATGAAAATGCCAGTAAAATTCAAAACCTACTGCCCATTCTGCAGGAATCACCAGACCCATGAGGTGGAGAAGGTCAAGAAGGCCAAGACCACCGGTCTCCACTGGATCGACCGCCAGAAAGCACGGCGGGGGAGCATCGGAAACATGGGCAAGTTCTCGAAAGTCCCTGGCGGGGACAAGCCCACCAAGAAGATCAACGTCCGGTACCGTTGCAAGACCTGCGGAAAAGCACACCTCCGTGCAGGGTTCCGTGCCGGAAAATTCGAACTGACGGAGTGAACAGGATGGTACAACAGGCACGAGCAAACCGGAGCAGGTTTGTCAAGGTCAAATGCCCTGACTGCGAGAACGAGCAGGTCGTCTTCGAGAAGGCATGCACCGTGGTCAACTGTGTGGTCTGCAGCAAGGTCCTTGCTGAGCCCACCGGCGGCAAGGCAAAAGTGAACGTCGAGATCCTGGAAACATTTGAGTGAGAAGAGCGATGAGCACCCAGTCGTGGCCAACAGCAGGAGAACTCGTCGTCTGCACCGTCAGGGACATCAAGGACTTTGCAGCGTTTGTATCCCTGGATGAATATCCCGGCCGCGAAGGGCTCATCCCCATCTCCGAGATTGCGACCGGATGGATCAAGTATATCCGTGACCATATCCGCGAGGGGCAGAAGGTCGTCTGCAAGGTGCTCCATGTTGACCAGAGCAGGGGTCATATCGATCTCTCCTTAAAGGACGTGAACGACCACCAGCGGCGCGACAAGATCCGCGAGTGGAAGAACGAGTCCAAGGCGCGGAAGTGGATCGGGTTTGCGGCCGAACACTCGGGAGAGAACCCCGAAGTGATCGAGGCCGCCCTGATCAAAAAATACGGCGACCTCTACACGGTCTTTGAGGAGATCGTGACCGAGGGGACCGACACCCTGAAAAAGACCGGGCTTTCGGCCGGTGTGATCGAGGCACTCTCCCAGGTGGCACGGGAGAACGTCAAAGTGCCGAGGGTCACCGTTGCCGGGAACCTCATCCTCACCTCAACAAAACCGGACGGGGTCAATATCATCAGGCGGGCGCTCCGGAGCGCCGAGCCGAAAATCCCGGAAGCCGAGATCGAACTCACCTACCTGGGTGCCCCCACCTACCGGATCAAGGTCACTGCACCCGATTACAAGAAGGCAGAGAAAGCCCTTGAGAAGGCAGCCGCTGCGGCGATCGGAGTCCTCGAACGCTCTGGCGGCGAAGGAAAGTTCGTCAAGAAACCGAAGTCCGGAAAGGCGGCATGAAGGGGAGAATACGGCGCTGCCCGGTCGACTCGGCCTACACGCTGCACGACCACTGCCCTCTCTGCGGAGCGGCAACGGTCACCCCCCACCCAGCACGCTTCTCTCCTGAAGACCAATACGGAAGCTACCGGAGGATCGCGAGAGGATGGACGAGATAGAGGTTCAGTTCCTCGATGATGTCGCAAAAGAGGAGCTGAAAGCCCCGGTCCTGATCGAGGGGCTTCCCGGGATCGGACATGTCGGCAAGCTGGTCGCCGAGCACATGATCCAGGAGCTCGGCGCAAAAAAGGTAGCCGAGATCCACTCGATCTTCTTCCCGCCCCAGGTGATCATCGATGAGCACGGGACCGTCCGGCTCGCCAATAACGAGCTCTATTACTATGCCGGCGAGACCCACCAGTTCCTCTTCCTCGTGGGCGATTACCAGGCCACCTCGAGCGAGGGGCATTATCTCCTCGCCGATGCCTACCTGGACATCGCTGCCGAATGCGGGGTATCCCGGATCTATACCCTGGGAGGATACGGCGTCGGCCACCTTGTCGATGAACCGCGGGTCCTTGGTGCGGTCAATTTTCCCGGGCTCCGCGGGATGATCGAGGACGCGGGTGGGGTGGTCGGGAGGGACGAACCCGGAGGGGGCATTATCGGGGCAGCAGGACTCCTCCTCGGGCTTGGCGTCTCCCGCAGCATCGAAGGGATCTGCCTCATGGGGGAGACTTCGGGATACCTTGTCGATCCGCGGAGCGCTGCAAGCCTCCTAAAAGTCCTCTCCACCCTGCTCGCGATCGAGATCGACCCAACGAGGCTCGAGCAGCGGGCATGCGAGATGGAGCACGTGCTCCAGAAGCTGATCGATGGTGAACGCGGGGCACAGGACGACGAGCTCCGCTACATCGTATGACCAGCGGGCTCTTCTGCGACCTGCATATCCACTCCTGTTTTTCCATCGCCTCGTCGTCCCGGATGCTTCCTTCCTGCCTGGTTGAGGGATGCCGGAAGAAGGGGATCGGGGTTCTCGGCAGCGGGGATGCACTCCACGCCGGCTGGCGGGACCTCTGGAACCGCATCCCTGACACCGGAGAGGTGCTGGTGGTGCCCACCGCTGAGGTGGAGGACCATGACCGGGTCCACCACCTGATCATCCTCGACTCCTTTGAACGGTTCGAGGACCTCGCCTCTGATCTTGGCCGCCATGCCGCACGCCTTGCAGAGACCGGGCGGCCGCATGTCAGGTTGCCAGGGAGCGAGATTGCAGGGAGGGTCCATGACCTCGGCGGCCTGATCGGTCCTGCCCATGCGTTCACTCCCTGGACCTCGCTGTATGCAGCCTTCGACTGCCTCTCCGGGTGCTACGGGGCCGAGCGGCCGGACTTCCTCGAGCTCGGTCTCTCGGCCGACAGCAGCTATGGGGCAGGCATCTCCGACCTTGCCGGCATCCCGTTCCTCTCAAACTCCGATGCCCACAGCCCTGACCCGGCAAAGCTCGGCAGAGAGTTTTTCGAGCTCACGGTTGCGGAGGTATGCATCAAAGGGGTGATGGAGAGCATACAAGCCGGGAAGGTCACGATGAATGCCGGGTTCTTCCCCGAAGAGGGGAAGTATAACCGGACGGCCTGCACCCGCTGCTACCAGCAATACACCCCGGCCTTTGCAGCATCGGTCCGGTGGCGGTGCCCGGACGACCAGGGCCTGATCAAGAAGGGGGTCGCTGATCGGGCCGCCGAACTTGCCGATGCACCTCCCACAGAAAGGCCCCCTTACCTGCATATCATCCCCCTCGCCGAGATCATCCGCCAGGTGATCGGCTCCTCATCGGTCGCCACCAGGGCATGCACCCGGCTCTATGACCGGTTTGTCACCCCGGATACTGACGAGATATCGGTGCTCACCAGGACCCCGATCAAGGAACTCGCTGCCATTGATGGCAGGATCGCCTCTGCGATCGAATCGTTCAGGCAAGGAAGGGTCAGTCTCGTACCGGGGGGAGGCGGGCGTTTCGGCTCCTTTTCTTTCTTCTGACCAAAAATCAGAGAGATTGCCCTTTCTTCTGTACCCTTCCCCGCAAGAAAGGATTATGGGTGAACCTTCCCTATACATGAAAGATGCTTCAGATTCATCGTGATGTCTGCGGGTACTGCGGGTGCTGCGTCTCGGTATGTCCCGAGGGTGCGCTCGAGCTGATCGATGCCTACCTGGAGGTGGATGACCAGTGCACCTCCTGCGGGATCTGTGCCAAGGTATGCCCGGTTGGTGCCCTGGAGGTGAAGGATGAGGACTGACTACGACCTGCTCGTGATCGGCGGCGGTCCGGCAGGTGCCATCGCGGCACGGACCGCGGCACAGGCCGGGCACTCGGTACTCCTCGTCGAAAAGCGCCCGGCGATCGGAGCCCCGGTCCGGTGTGCGGAGGGGATAGGGAAAGAGGCCCTCGCCGAGTTCGTCAAGCCTGACGAGCGGTGGATCGCAGTCGAGCTCAAGCGGGCCGAGATCGTCGCCCCGGACGGATCCTCGATGATGCTTGAGGCGGCGATGGCCGGGAGCAAGATCGGGTACATCCTTGACCGGAAGGTCTTTGACCGCGAGCTCGTCTGGCAGGCCGCCGAGGCAGGTGCCGACGTGATGGTCAAGACCCGTGCCTCGGCACCCCTGATGGACGGGGGGAGGGTGAAGGGTGCGGTGCTCGAGTCCTGCGGAGAACAGAAGAAGGTGGAGGCTGCCGTGACGATCGCGGCCGACGGCGTCGAGTCCAAGTTCTCCCGCTGGTGCGGGGTGGACACCGCGGTCCCGGTCCGGGAGATCATGAGCTCGTGCCAGTACCTGATGACCGGCATCGAGATCGACCATGAGTGCACGACCTTCTTCCTCGGAAACGAGGTAGCACCGGAAGGCTACCTCTGGATCTTCCCGAAAGGGAAGCGGACCGCGAACGTCGGGATCGGGATCTCGGGCAAGAAGAGCGGGGCAGGTCACCGTGCAAAGGACTACCTCGACCGGTTCGTCAGGGAAAGGTTCCCCAACGGCAAGACCATCGAGTGCATCGTCGGGGGAGTCTCGGTCTGCCGCCCCCTTCCACGGACCGTTGCCGATGGCCTGATCATCGCAGGCGATGCGGCACGGGTCGTCGACCCGCTCACCGGCGGGGGCATCTACAACGCGATGTACACCGGGGACCTCGCGGCAAAGGTCGCCATCCAGGCGATGGGTGCCGGGAAGACCGATGCGGAGGCTTTGATGCCCTACGACCAGGGCTGGCGTTCCTCGACCATGGGAAAGGCGATCGAGCGGAACTACCATATCAAGGAGTACCTGATCAATCTCCCCGATGACAAGCTGAACGCGATCATCCACTCGGCCCGATCCCTCGACCTGAAGGACTTCTCGACCTTCACCCTGATCAAGGAACTGATGAAGCGGAACCCGAAACTGGTGGCCGAACTCGCCGTGCTCAAGGCAACGATCGGGTAACTTCACCCCGCTCTTCTTTTCACCCGTTTTTTCCCTATAACGGCCGCCCGTTGTCCATACCGGGGGGATTTCCGTTCGAAACAAGGGCGAAGGATCCACCGGTCCGGAAACCGCAAAAGAACTCAAAAAAGGCAGGCAGGTATTGCATCACCAAAGGCATGACCGCCTCATGGATCTCCCCAGGACATCCCCTGAAAGGGGAGGGGCCGGCCTTCCCGTTCAGGTGGCAGGGACCCTGAGCTGCCGGTTGAGGAGCTCGAGCGTCTCGACCTCGGCCTCCTTTTTGGTGAAGACCGTGATGGTGTCCCCCGGCCTGATCCGGATCGTCCCGCTCGGGATGATCAGCTCGCCGCCCAGCCTCCGGATCGCGATGAAGACAAAGTCCTTCACCTTCAGTTCGCGGATCTCATGGTCGACGATGGGGGCACCTTTCTCTGCGACCACCTCGAAGATCGTCCCCCCGGGAATCGAGGCGAGCTGCTGGAGCATCGGGTTCCGGGCCCAGTAATAGAGCCGGGAGGCCACGAGCTCGTCGGGATTCTCGCTGATCTTCACCCCGACCTCCTTGAAGAGGTCCGAGTGTTCGACGTTGTTCACGATCGAGACCACGTTCGGGACCTTGAACCGCTTGGCAAGCCAGCAGGTCATCAGGTTAACCGAGTCATCGCTGGTGGTCGCCACGAGCGCATCTGCCCGGTCGATCCCCGCGTCCTCTAGGATGACCTTGTCGGTGGCGTTCCCCGTGATCGCGAGGACATCGTAATGCTCGAGCATCTCGCTGCACCGCTGCTCGTTCCGGTCGATGATCACGACGTTGTCCCCGTTCCCCACCGACTGGGCTGCAAGGCTCCTCCCGATACCGCCCAAGCCCACGATGATGATGTACATAGAGTGGGGTTACCATCATCGCCATTGAAATAACTTGCGCATCATACCAAGGGATCTGATGTTTGGCGGGGTCGATGAGGCAGGGAAAGGGGCCGTCCTCGGCCCGCTCGTGGTCGCCTGTGTCGGGTGCGAATCCGAAGAGGATCTCGCCGCGATCCCGGTCCGGGATTCAAAGACCCTCTCCCCTGCTGCGCGGACGGACCTCTTTGGCCGGATCCAGGAGAGCGTCCACTACACCGTGCTTGTGATCACGGCCGAGGAGATCGATATCCGCCGGCGCTCGATGACCATGAACCAGCTGATGGCCGCTGCCCATGCCGAGGTGATCCGGGAACTCCACCCCGCGATCGCATACGTGGACGCCTGCGATGTGGTAGCCGCCCGGTTCGGGCGTGCGGTCGCTGCCCGCATCGGCTATCCCTGCCGGGTCATCGCCCGGCACCATGCCGATGCAACCATCCCGGTCGTCTCAGCGGCAGGGATCGTGGCAAAGGTGGTCCGTGACCGGCTGATCGGGGACCTTGCCGGGGAGTACGGGGTGATCGGGAGCGGGTATCCGTCGGATGATACCACGATTGCGTTCATGGAGGCCTACATCGGCGAGAACGGCCGGCCGCCACCTATCGCCCGCACCTCCTGGGAGACGACCCGGCAGATCCTCGGCCGTGCCGGGCAGACCGAGCTCTCGTTCTTTTGCAGCGGGAGTCAGGAGTCCGGACAATCCCCTTGACCCGGGGAGTCCTTCAACACCCGGTTTCCCGGGTCATCATTATTATGTCCCTGTCCCACCCATAGCTACAGAATGGAATGGCTCCCCGTACTCATCACTGCCGTCGCTCTCTACGCAGCAGTCGCGCTGATCATCCGGCAGAAGGGGTACTTTTCGGAGCATATCATGTTCTATGGCCCGATCATGGCGATCAAGACCATGAGCGTGGGCTTCTTTGACCGGTTCCGGAAGTACTCCACCTTCCTCCGGGCCTACGCAACCTTCGGCGTGCTGATGGTCATTGTCATATCGGTGGTGATGACCATCCTCCTCGTCCTTTCGCTCAGCTACACCTTCGCGGTGCGGCCTGAGCCCACGGGGATTTATGCCCCGCAGAACATCCTCCTGATCCCGGGGCTGAACGAGTATGTCCCCTCTACCCTCGCGGTCTGGCTCGCCTTCGTGGTCACGATCGCGATCCACGAGTTCGGGCACGGCATCCTCTCCCGTGTCGAGAATATCCGGGTGAGGAGCATGGGAGCGCTCCTCTTTGTCCTCCCCATCGGCTTCTTTGTCGAGCCCGACGAGGAGGAACTCAGCCAGGCGAGGGGGATGAAGAAGATCCGGATGTTTGGGGCCGGCATCACGAACAACATCGTGGTGGGAGGGCTCTGCTTTCTTGCCCTGATCCTCCTGATGGGGCTGGCAGCCCCGGCAGCCGGACCGGTCATCGGAGGGGTTTACCAGAACTATTCCGCCGAACAGGCAGGGATACCCGCCTATTCCCTTATCCACGCGGTGAACGGAACCTCCGTCAGCACCCCGGCCGATGTCGCCGCCATCCTGAACAGCACCCGGCCCGGGGACACGATCACCCTCACGATCGGGCACCAGGGGGTGATCAGCGATTACCAGCTGACCCTGTCGGAGTGGCCGGAGGAGCTTGCGAACCGGACCACCGGGTTTATGGGGGTCACCTACTATGACCCGGCCCTCGTCCTCGACACGATCAAAGGCAGCGTCTCACCGATAGGGTTCCTCAGGTTCCTGACCGTCCCCTTCGATATCGGCGGGTTTGGAAACCCCCTCCGGATCCTGGCCCTGGATACCGCCGCACAGGAGTTTTATTCCGTCCCATGGGCAGGGTTCTTCGGGATCATCCACTTCCTCTTCTGGTGCGGGTGGATCAACATCAGTGTCGGGCTCTTCAATGCCATCCCGATGGTCCCGCTGGACGGCGGCTACATCCTGAAAGAGGGGGTCGACCGGCTGTTTGAACGGAGGGGGATTGGGCGCTATTCCCTGTACGTGGTGACCTTCATCTCGACCCTGATGATCGTGATCCTCTTCTCACTGATCATGCTCCCCTACCTCTTCAGTCTGACCGCAGTCTGATAAGAGGCGCCCCGCACTCCTGCGGGCGAGGATCCAAAACAGGGGCTCTGTCCCACCCTGCCTCCCTTGCATGCCGCCCCTTTGCGGAGGTTCACTGACGGAACCGGCACGAAACGGGCAGCCATGATCCCTGCACAACAGCAGGGAGGCTCGAAGGGAATCAAAAGGCTCATCTCGGAGACCGGCGAACCTTTCTCCAGAGATTCACCCTTCCCGAGGCTTCCTCCCGATGTTACTCTCCTCCTGCAGAAAGGTCTACATGAACGATACCCAGCGGACGGTCTCCCCGGAAGAGACCCTCGCACGGGTGGAGCGGGTCCTCCCAGCCGCCGGCATTACCCGGGTTGCCGATATCACGAACCTCGACCGGATCGGGATACCGGTCTTCTCGAGTATCCGGCCGACCGCCGGGCTTGGCGCCGTCTCGGTCTACAACGGAAAAGGGGCCACCCCCGCCGAGGCGAAGGTCTCTGCCATGATGGAGGGGATCGAGCGGTACTCGGCCGAGCTGGACAGCCGCACGCTCCTGGTCTCACCGTATTCCCGGCTCTGCGGCGGGGAGATCTCCGTGCTCGACCCTGCCCGGCTGATCCTCCCCGCCGGGAGCACCACAGATGCCCCGATCCCATGGGTCACGGGATATGACCTCGGTGCCGGCGAGGAGATCCTCGTCCCTGCCAGTGCGGTCTTCCACCCCCTGCCCCGCGAATACCCCCAGCTCTTCCGGACCTCCACCAACGGACTTGCGTCCGGCAATACCCGCGAGGAGGCGGTCTTCCATGCCCTGATGGAGATCATCGAGCGGGACGCCTGGTCCCTTGCGGAGGTCACCCGGGATACGGGACCACAGGTCGGGGAGATCGATGATCCCCTCGCCGGGAGTCTCCTCGAAAAATTCGGAGCTGCAGGAGTCGAGGTCACGGTGAAGGATATCACCAGCGACATCGGGATCCCGACCATTGCCGCGGTATCGGACGATACCCTGCTGCAGGATCCCGCCCTCCTCACCATCGGCATGGGCACCCATACCAGTGCACGGATCGCGGTCCTCCGGGCCCTGACCGAGGTTGCCCAGAGCCGGCTCACCCAGATCCACGGGGCGAGGGAGGATACCACCGTTGCCGATATCCGGAAGAAGATGGGGTACGAGCGGACAAAGCGGATGAACCGGTACTGGTTCTCTTCCCATGAGACGAGGAGGTTTGCCGATATCCCTTCCTTTGACACCAGCGATTTTCTGGAGGACATCGATCGTGCCAGGGAGCGGCTGAAGGAGGCCGGCCTCCCGCAGGTGATCGTCGTGGACCTCACGCGGGAATCGATCGGAGTCCCGGTCGTCAGGGTGATCGTGCCGGGGCTCGAGGTATTTGCCATGGACCGGGAGCGGATCGGCAGGAGGTGCCATGAGGCACGGGATCGTCATTTTTCTCGGTCCAAGCCTTGACCCGGCCGCTGCCGGCCGGCTCCTCGCGGCAGACTATCGCCCTCCGGCAAAACGCGGGGACATCACGGATGCGGCAGCAGAGGGTGCCCGGATCATCACCCTCATCGACGGTGTCTTCTTCCAGGACTGCTCGGTCGGGCACCGGGAGATCCTTGGTGCCCTTGCACAGGGGGTCCGGGTGATCGGGGCATCCTCCATGGGGGCGCTCCGTGCTGCTGAGCTCGCTCCGCTGGGTATGGAGGGGGTGGGGACGATCTTCCGGCTCTACCGGGACGGTATCCTGACCTCCGACGACGAAGTCGCCCTCGTGTATGACCCGGAGACGAATCTTCCCCTCTCCGAGCCGCTCATCAATATCCGGTGCACGATCAGAGCTGCAGAGCGGGAAGGGGTGCTCTCGCCCGCTTCGGCCGGGCTCCTCCTCTCGATCGCCCAGTCCCTCTACTTCCCGGAGCGGACCTGGGAGGCGATCTGCCAGGGGGCCGGGGAACGGATCGCGTCGCAGGAGAGGGAACGGTTCGCCGGTTTCCTGTCCACCTCTGCCGTCGACCAGAAGAAGGCCGATGCCCTGGAGGCGATCGCCCGGACACGGGAGATTGCCGCGGAACGGGGGCTCCTATGAGGCACCTCCTCTTCGCCAGGTATATGATCGAACAGCACGAAGGAGTACATACCATATGATCCGGATGAGCGGAGGGGTACCTGGATGATAGTCCGGATCTCCGACAAGATACGGGGATTTCTTTTCAGCCCGAGCGAGGCGTTCTGGCAGGTGCGGGATGAGCACCTGCAGGACACCATGATTTACTTTGTCATCATCTCGATCATCTACACCCTCCTCTCCACGATCATCTCCGGGATCGCGGTCTCCAAGCACCCGGCCCTCGTCCTTGCCGGGCTCGGGTTCGGGAGCGGGAACGTCGTCCTCTCGTTCTTTATCATCCTTGCCCTGACGGTGGTGATGGCGGTGGTCTACGCCTGCTGGCTCCATCTCTGGATCATCATGGTATGCGGCAGGAACGGTCTTGAAAAGACGATCAAGGCGACCCTGTACTCTCTCACCCCGGCGATATTGATCGGGTGGATCCCAGTGATCGGGGCATTTGCCGCCCCGCTCTGGTCGGTGGTCGTCGGGGTGATCGGGATACAGGAGCTCCACAAGGCGAGCTTTGGAAAGGCGATGATCGCGATACTCATCGCCATCATCACCGCGGCCATCCTTGCGGCGGTCCTCTTCAAGCCGCTGCTTGCCGAGGTCATCGCCTCGGGGCCCGACCTGATCGGCCCATACCATTCCCGGCCCATCCTGTGAACCCGTCCTGATACTTCCGGTCGGGACAAAAGACACCGCAGCTGCACCCTTCACCGATAATCGGGCTGTCGCCACATGATTAGGATTGATTGTCATTTGATCCTTGATACCACTTGAGCGAATCACGTTGATACTGCCCTTCATACCAGGCATGAAATAAAACAGGGGTGAAAGCCGGGAACAGCCCTTCATGATATTGAATGGCTGTCACCCGTCTATCCTGGTTCATACCCGGGTAAACCGGCCAAATTCTTCAGAGGTGAATCCGGTGACAGATCCCGAGGTATTCTCGGTAAAGGTGAGATAGCCGACCTGATCGTCCGGGTTTGGGAACGAGAGATACCAGGTGTTGTTCGTCCAATGGGTGAGATTCCCCGGGTATTTCTCCGGGCCGAGCCCTATCGTCATATTCCCTGGATCGGAGCCTAGGTTCACCTCCAGGGTGCCGTATAGCTCGCTTCGGTAATTCCCCGCCATTGCGGACGAAAGGATCGTTGCAGGACCTGCATCTCCGGGCCGGTCCGGGTTCTTGATGAGCGAGTTCCACCCTGCCTGCGAAGCTTTTTCACGCGCCTGCAGGTCAACGCCAGTCTTCCCGACATAACGTTCCAGGAATTCATCCCGCACTGCCTCGGGGAATGCCGTCAGTTGCTTGTTCGCGATCACCACAATACCGCTATTTTTCCCCGGGATGAGAATGACGATCGAACGGACGCCATCCAGGGCTCCGTTCTTCTCGATGACCCGCTCGCCGAGGAAATGGTACGAGTCGCAGCCAAGGCCGGTTGCACCATTCGGGTCGCGGAGTGGTCCGCTTGCCCCTGCTACCATGCTCGCTGCATGAATCTCTTTCACGGTCTTTGGTGTGAGGATCTGCTTCCCATCAACCGAGCCCTCGTTCAGCATCATCAGCAGCCACTGTGTCATGTCCCGGCCGGTGGAGACCACCTGGCCGGCAGCAGGGAGGGAAGCCTCCTCGAGGGGTATGATATGCACATCTCCCGGCGCCCCGCCATGACCGGAGACATGGTTGTCATCGAGATACAGGGTTTCGGGGTGGGCTCCTGACCGCGTCATATTGAGCGGCCGGAGGATCCGGGTATCCGTCAGGTCTTCCCAGCTCTGGTTGTCCGCTGTTGCCGCGACTTCTCCGGCAATGAAATATCCGATATTGGAGTATTGGTACTTTTCACGGAAACTGCCACCCGGCTCAAGGTACTCTATCCGTTCCAGAATCTCGCTGTTGGAGTATCCGACCCTGCCCAGCAATTCCCCGTCATACGATTTGAATCCTGTCCGGTGAGCGAGCAGATCCCGGAGTGTCGCATGCCCGCCAGCGTACGTGTCTTTCAACGCAAATCCTGGCAGATATGTGACAACCGGGGTGTCCCAACCCAGTTTCCCCTCTTCGACGAGAGTGCCGATTGCACCTGCCGTGACATACTTGGATACCGAGGCGATCTGGAAGCGGGTGTCGGGATCGACCTTTTCAGGCCGCCCGATTTCACGGACACCGAACCCTTTCAGGTATACGACGGTATCATTCTCAACAATACCGACAACGGCTCCTGGTACTTCATATTCCGCCATTTTTACGGTGACAAACTCATCAAAGTCGTCCAGTTTTCCGGTCTTCGACGGGGCACTTGTACATCCGGTAAAAAAGACCATGCCGGCCACAAAACAGGCAGCAATGAACAGGAATGCATATCGCAGGAGAGGGTTGTTCATGAAGGGGATTACGATTGAATGATAAAAAAAATTGTGATCTGCTGTTTTTATGATCGCCCCTCCTTTAAAGAGATAAAATATCTGCTGCAATCTCCTGGACAGTCCAAAAAATCCCGTCACGGAAGAGGCAAACCGCTGCCTCCCCGGCCTTACCGCTGTTGTTACAAGAGAAAAAATGCCCGTTTTACCAGATTGGGGGGAGAAGGGTCCATGGTTCGGACCATAAAAATCCCAAAATCATTGCCCGTCTTCACGACACCTTCTCTGATGTGTCATACGAGCCGTCCATTGTGTACATCTCGAGCCCGTTGATCTCTCCGGAAGCATCACGGGTGAAAATGAAGGTATCGTTCGACTCCGGCGTTACAAAAAAAGTATCATTGCCCAAAAAAAAGAGTTCGACATTCCTGTCACCGGGCATGACCGAATCGTAAAAAAGGCGGTCTCCCATGATCTCTCCCACCTGTATTCAAGTATGCAGGATTCAGGAAGTACTGAAAAATCGTCCGATCAGGGATACCAGCTAGTTCCGGTCACGGAGCATGGCCACCTTGGCTCCCCGCACGACGCCGACCTCTTCAGCGATCGGGTCGCACTTGGCGGCCATCATGAAGGCGACGGGAGGCATCCCGGTGAACTCGGAGATCGACTCGTAGTTTGCCATCCCCTTGGCGATGATCAGGGTGCAGTCATCGACCGCGTCTGCGAGTTCCGGCGGCATGCAATCGAGGCGGACCCCGATCTCGCACCCGCACCCCGTACTGGTGAGGACATCGGCATATCGTTCGAGGTGGAGGGCACGGGCCTCAGCCATGGTGGCATCGTTCAGGATCGGCATGTCCCGGACGGCGAGGGTGATATGGGATCCCTGCCGGTGGAGGTACTCGAGGAGGAGCCGGTCAAAGACGATCTCCCCGCAGTTGTCGGTAAAGTAGACCACCCGGTCGATCAGGCGGGCGATCCGATCGGTGTGGTCGATGGCAAGCCCGGCGGCATACTCCTGCTCGAAGTACCCGAGGAAATCGCCGGTCACCTGGTGGCCCTTGACCCCGTAATCGAAGGTGTTCCCGATGATGCTTGCAAGCACGTAATCGCGGAACCCCGAGAGCCGGCCCCGCACCGCGGAGCAGACCTCCCGGGCGATCCGGTCGCTCTCCTCTTTAAGGGAGAGGAACGGATCATCGTTCCCAAGCATGTCGTATGCCTTCCGGTGCATGGCGCTCGCGATCTGGGGGTGGAGGAGCGGCTGGTGTCGGAGCGATGCATGGAGATCGGCGCATGCCGCAACCACTTCCTCTGAACGGGGATCGGATGCCCCGCAGAGTTTGCATTCGAGCATGACCCGGGAGAGGAGGCAGTCAACACAACGGTCATCGAACTTCATGGAGGCAAAACACCACGCATTTGAAAATACAGAAATGGGGCCACTGCGATTTGAACGCAGGTCAGAAGACCCCCAGTCTCCTAGGATGGCCAGGCTACCCTATGGCCCCGCTCTTATGGTATTGGCAAGGATCGCTTATGTAATTTCTCTTTATACCCCGGGGGAGGCACCCCCGGGGTTCCCGGGCGTGAGGAAAGCCCCGTCCCGGCATGGCAGGGGACAGGATCAGAGCGGGATATGAGGGGGAGAGGCCTGTAGGATGGTTTTACAAAAAGAGATCCCTAGCACAGAAACCTCCAAGAGTGAGATCCCTGCAGATACCATGCTGAAGGTAAGATCCGAAGGATTGAGATCCCAAGGATTGAGACCCTAAAAGAGTAGATCCCATAGAGTGAGATCCCATAGAGTGAGATCTCACCAATGATGATCTAAACTAAGACGAAGACTCCAAAACGGGGGGGAGAGGATCAGAGTTTCTGGACGATGACCCTGACCTTGTCCCCTGCCTTGAGACCATGGCCTTTCGGCACATCGATATTGAACCAGAGGCACCCGGGATTGTTCTGGGTGTTGTCCTGGGACATCAGGCAGTCTTTCTGCTCATTGATATGGGCCACGAATTCGATGACCGTCTCAATCTCGGCAATCGGTTCCATAAAAAGGAGTGATCCTAAAACTCAGATCCCTTTGGATGTTACCATCCAGGTCGTGCTGTTCGAATAGCTCCACTTGATGATCGCAAGCTCCTGGCATATCTCTGAGAGGATAGCCATGTTGGTGCCGACCTCCTTTGCCGAGAGCCCGAGCTCCTTTGCGATGTACTTGGACTTGAAGTAGTGTTTGCCTCTTGAGAGACCCCCCAGCAGATAGTGGACGATCCTGTGCTGGGTTTCATTGTATTTTTCTCGGATTGTTCCCGATGTCATATGTGAGTCACCTCAGCAATGTGAGATCTACTTGTCATGATAATGTATATATACTTTTTTATCTCGCATGACAACAGCAAAGCATTTAAATACGTCCTTTCTTTGATTCGTCAATTTAACTGCGAAATTATTCGCACTAACCAAAAGGTTAATGCAAGGCCCCTGAAAGCAGATATCCGGACCCCTGCATGCCGGGATCCGTGCATCTCCCAGTTTGCTGGAAAGGAAGGGGGGCCAGGGCAGGAAAAGGTCTTAGTTCTCCTCTGCTCGAAAGGAGTTGTATCCCGTTCCTGGCGCTCCCGGTGGTTCTGCCTCCGGCCTTCACCCGGCCGCTATGGCGGTCCCCGCGATGCGATAGAGGATTCAGACACGAGTGATATCTTTTCCAGGCATGTCATTGCTGACGCTCCCAGGGATTACGCCTCCGCTCACCCCAACGCTGTGGCGTCCCCCGCGATGCGATAGGGAGTTGATCGGAAGGGGAGATCTCACACCGGCATGTTCCTGCTGACGCTCCAGGGGGTTTCGCCTCCGGCTAACCCCCGCCGCTGTGGCGTCGCCCCGCGATGCGATAAGCGTTGCTTAGTTCATGGAGATCTCGTACCTACTCCTGGAAATGAAAGGAGAGGACAGGATCGGGAAGAGGTTGTACCGCACGAATCAGAGGTCAAGACAGGAATGAAAATTACAGGAGAAGGGTGTACCGCACGAATCAAAGGTCAAGACAGGAATGAGAATTACAGGAGGAGGGTGTACCGCAGAAGAATGGAAACGGGAGGGATCAGAGCCCGGCAGGGACCCGCGAGATCTTCTCGATCAGCCCCTCCAGCACGCTCTCACGCATCCCTTCCACGAACTTGATGCTCCCGACCACGAGGTGCCCTCCCCCGCTGATCCCTCCGCCAGGGATCTCGTCCCGCAGCTCGCGGACCATCTTCGGGATATTCATCATCACGCCTTTGGAGCGGAGGACGGCGAAGTCGGGCCCGAAACCGATGGTGACCACCGGTGACCCGGCATACTGCTTGCAGAGCCGGTCATGCACCTCTCCCGAGGTCTTTCCCGGAGGCGGGAAGGTGAACTTGTGGGCATGGATCTCGACATCGATCTGGAAGAGCTCGGCCCCGTTTGCCAGCGTCTGGTGCCGGACATGAGGCATGCAGGCATTCATCTGGTCCTCGATCAGCGCATTGGCACCCTCCACGAGAAGCGGGATCATCTTCTTGTGGCGGTCCGTTGCTCCCTTGAGGTTCAGGATGTCCTTGATCAATTCACGGCCGTCGTTGAAACGGAGCCAGAACTGCTCGTAGTCCAGGGAGAGTGCGATATCCTTGCAGTCCTGCTCGGTGTAGGCATCCTGGACGAGCTCGTGGTAGCGTTTCCGCTCGGGTGCCTCGCTCCGGTCGCCAGCCCCGGCGATGGCAGGGAGGTGCCGGATCTGCTGCTCCACCGAGGGATTGATCAGCCGTGCGACCTCGGTCCCGAGCATCCCTGCCGTGATCCCGTAATCCCCGCCAACATGGTACGGGTTGACATGCCCGACGAGGTACTGGTCGACGATCTCGTCCGGGTGGTGATGGTCCACCACGACGATGGGGATCTCGTAGATCTGGGCCATCTTCAGCGACGGGAGGTCCTCCTCAGTCGAGCCGTTGTCGGTCAGGAGGACGAGCGGGAGCTTCTGCCCGAACCTGGCATGATCCTTCAGGGCGAAATCGAGGTCCCGGGTGATGTCCTCAATCTCGTAGAAGGGGGCTTTCGAGGGGGATCGTTTGAAGAGGTAGTAATCGGCGTCGAAGTCGCCACCTGACTCCCGGATCAGGGAGGTGACTGCCTGCTCGATCGCGACCGCCGAACAGATCCCGTCCGCATCGGCATGGTGCCGGACGATGATCGGCTGGGAGGAGAAGACTGCCTTCCTGATCACCTTGGCCACCTTTCTCATGGCCGGGCGGAGCTGCTCGAGGACATCGCTTTTGATCAGCAGCGGGATGTCGGGCGGTTCTGACCGCTGGTCGAGGGCTTGTGCGATCCGTTCACGGACGGCCTCCCCCTCTTCACCGGTGAGGATGGTAAGCGACCGCGCCTCGATCTGGAGCTGGTTGTTCCGGAGCATCACCTCGCCGGTGATCCTGACCACGTCCTCCAGTTCGGCTTCCGGGTATGCCCGGACCCCGGCCTCGACGAATGCAGCGGCATTCTCGGTCCCTGACTCGTCCACGATGGTGAAGATGGTCGGCCCGCTCGTCTGCTTGATCTGGGCGATCTCGCCCTCAATGCTGACGATCCTCCCCACCTTGTTGCCGAGCTCGGCGAGCCGGACCGCGGTGGACTTCTTCTCCACCATCTCGACGGTGTACACCGGGTAGGTTACCTCCTCGAGGTCGATGTTGCCGTTGCTCCGGATATTCTTCACGCGCACGAGGATCGTCTCGCGCTCCTTGTGCTGGGTCTTGATATTACTTTTATGGCAGAGCCCCTTCACCCGTTCATTCAGCTGGACAAAGGTGCCAAAATTTGCGAACCCCTGGACACGCCCGATATAGACCTTCCCTTCCTCAACATCATTCAGGTCGCAGCCAGGGCCCATGCGATATACGGTTACGTCATCTGGATCTTGCATACTTTCACCGGTATTGATACGTTTGGTGCACGTTGTGGTACTCCAGTAATTAACCATGCGCCGGTCGTTCTTATCATTCTATGGAAACTGTTGTTCATATCATTCATGGATCCGTACCGATCGATAGAAAGGATCCGTACCGATCGCCTTCCAACGCTCAGTCATCTTCGCGGAACGGCAGTTCGAGCAGTTCAAGGTCTGAGGGGGCGATCACGGTCCCCCCGAAGACCCGGGTAGCGTCCCTGACATGCCCTGCCGTCGTGGTGTACCGCGAGCTGATATGGACCAGGGCCAGGATCCGGGCACCGAGCACCCGGGCAGCCTCCCCTGCCTCTCCCGCGGTGGCATGGTAGACATCATCAGCCCGGCCCCGGCACTCGTCATCATAGGTCGCATCATGGATCAGGAGGTCGGGGGCGGTGATCAGCTCCGCGATCCGGTGGGGGACTGGCCGGGTATCCCCGGTGTAGACGATGCTCCGTCCGGGCCGGGGGGGACCCATCACGTCCGCGGGGCTGACAGGGAGATTCCTGCCATCCTTCTCGATGCAGACCGTCTCCCCGCGCTGGATCCTGCCGAAGAGAGGGCCGGGGGGGACCCCGAGTGCGATCGCCCGCTCCCGGTTGAACCGCCCTGGCCGGGGGTCCTCTGCAAGGACGTACCCGATGCTCTCCATCCCGTGATCGGTGGCAAATGCCCTGACCGAGTAGCCGTTGAACCGGATCGCAGAGCCGGGCGCCAGCTGGACCGGGGAGAGCGTGAATTTGAGGCTGAACCGGGAGAGGGCCCGGATCGCGGAGACCGCCTCGTGCACCCATGCTGGGCCGTAGATCGGGAGTGGGTCGGCCCTCCCCATGAAGGAGAGGGTCTGGACGAGCCCCGCGATCCCGAGGAAGTGATCGGCATGCCAGTGGGTGACGAAGATGGCATCCACGAGAAACCCGGTGCGGGACCGCATCATCTGCTGCTGGGCCCCCTCCCCACAGTCGAAGAGGAGGGTGTCTGACCCCCTCCTGACCATGATGCAGGGCGGGTTCCGGTACGGGGTCGGCAGCGCCCCGGCCGTCCCGAGGAAGTAGACCTGGAGGGTCTCCCCGCTCATGCCTGCCAGCCCCTCACGGTCGAGAGGCTGGTCTTTCCCTCTTCCAGGGACCGTCCTTCGACCACCACGATCCCGGAATAGTCCCGGGCGATGCATCTCCCGACCAGATCCCAGTCGATCGTCCCGGCGCCGAGGTGAAGGTGCTCGTCATGGACGCCATGGTTGTCATGGACATGGAGGTGCGAGGCCTGGGAGAGGTACGGGAGGAACTCCCGCACCTTGCCCACCGTGTTGGCATGGCCGATGTCGATGGTCATCCCGATCCCCTCGATCCCGTCCACCATCCCGGCGAGCTCCTCGGGCATCCTGCAGAGGAACTCCCGGATCCCGATCATGTTCTCGAGGCATGCCACCACCGAGTGATCGGATGCGACTCTGCCAATCTCGATGAGCGCCTCCTTCTGCTGCTGCCAGGTGCGATCGGGCATGATCTTCCCGACCGGGGAGACGTACCCGGGATGGATGGTGACGCGGTCGGTCCACTCGGCTGCCTGCCGGACGCAGGTGCAGACCTGGCGAATGGATTCCCGCCAGATCGGGTAGTTGAGGGTGGCAAGGTTCAGGTCGGCATAGGGGGCATGCACGCTGATCCCGAGCGTGAGGGAGCCGATGACATCATCGATCTTCGCGACGTTTTCGGGATTGTCGAGCCGGTAGGATCCATCGGCCACGATCTCCCAGCCCTCGTATCCGGTCGTTGTGATCCCCTCGACCCACCCGATGTCATCCCATACTTTGGACGATGATGAGAAATAGGGGCTTATTCGCATGGCTCCTCCCCGATCTCAGAGAGGAGATCCCTGACCTGCTCCTCGAACTCCTCCATGCTGCCGTCGTTCATGATCAGGGTGTCGGCAAGGGCGAGGGCACGGCCAAGGCCCCACGAGATCTCGCGGGAGTCGCGGGCGATCAGCTCCTCTGCATCCTGCACATCGTCGTTTCGCATCCTCGCCGAGAGACGGGAGAGCCGGGTGGCAAACGGGGCGTCCACCCCGACCAGGACGAACTCCGGGAAGTGCTCACGGAAGAGCCGGACCTCGGCATCTCCCCTGATCCCGTCCACGAGCACCATGTCCGAATCCTGTGCTTCGATGGCCGGCAGGGCCCGTTCCGCGATGGCAGCCATCCCCCCCTCCTTCCGGAGGGCGTTTGCCACGCTCCCCATGTTCCTGTCCGTCTCGGGCAGCCCGGCAGCGCGCACCACCTCCCGGATCACGTCCCCCATCACAACCACCGGGATCCCCATCCCGGCAGCGATCCGCGAGAACTCGCCCTTACCGCTGGCAGGCAATCCCACGACTCCGATCACCCTCATAGATCACCTCCCCCGTTTCTGCGGTCCGTATCCTGATGGTCCGCCCGATCTTTGAGATCCTCGCCCCGATCTTTGCGAGTTCGTCATACGAGAGGGGGGGACGCTCGCCCTTCACCTCCGATTCGGAACGGTAGGGTTTCCCGTTCTCCAGCCGCGAGAGCTCCCACTCCTTCCAGAACCGCTTCCGGATCCCCTGGTTCAGGACGATCGGGACGCGGGGGAGGGTCTCTGCAATGGAGAGAACCTCCTTCTCATTCTCCCAGAAGAGGGTGAGCACGATCTCAAACTCCGGGAGCCTTCCTTCCCGCCATGCCTGCTCGCAGATCGCCACCGATCGCTCTGCCTGCCGGGAATAGTCCTCAACGGTCGCGCCGGCATAGCCCTCCACCCGGCGGCTGTACCCCTCCCACCGGGTCTTGAAGTCAAGGGCGATCCGGTCCACCAGCCGTTCGTCGACCAGCCGGGAGAGGACGTCCGGGAAGTAGCCGTTGGTCTGGATCCCGACAAGGAGCCCCCGCTCCTTTGCCGCCCGGGCAAGCGCAATCAATGCATCGCCCTGCAGCGTCGGTTCGCCGCCCGAGAAGACCACGCCAGAAACGAGGGCGAGAGAGTCCTCGATCTTCTGGATGATCTCGCCAGAATCCACGAAGCTTTGACCGGTCTGGATGGTGGCGTTGTGGCAGTAGGAGCAGCGGAGCGGGCACCCCCTGAGAAACACCGTGCAGACCGACCGGCCAGGCCAGTCCTTGGTGCTCACGTACACAAAACCCCCATAGTTGACGTTCAACCGGATCACCGTCTCTATAATGAATGCGCAGGGAGTTTTATTCAAACTATGGAAGGCTGCCGGGTGGGTACGGGCGATCCGGCCGGCGATGAAGCCCCTGCCATGCAGGGTTCCGCGCCAGGGACCGGGCGGTGCGGAATACCCACAAGAGGAAGTCCCTCCCCTGTGGTGACCGGGTACGGCAACGGCTGGACGGGAATCGCTTGGATGGTAAAATAAAGTGTTGTAAACGCAAATCAACTTTACTTGTGGAGAAGACAAGCAAGATTTAGTCCGCATTTGTTAAAAGGAGGCTTTATGAGGTCTTTTTCACAAACGACTTAGGTATGAGTCTTGTAGATGATGCCAGGTCCGGGATCGTTACCGAAGAGATGCGGACCGTGGCCCGGCAGGAGGGTGTGACCGAGGACTTTGTCAGGAGGGGGGTTGCCGGCGGGCATATCACCATTCCCGTCTCCCCCTACCGTGACGTGAAGATCTGCGGTATCGGGGAAGGGCTGCGGACGAAGGTGAATGCCTCGATCGGCACCTCGACCGATATTGTCGATATCGCGATGGAGGTGGAGAAGGCAAAGGCGGCCGAGCGGGCCGGTGCCGATACCCTGATGGAGCTCTCCACCGGGGGCGACTTTGTCGAGATACGCAAGCAGGTGATCGCCAACACCACCCTCTCGGTGGGGAGCGTCCCGCTGTACCAGGCCTTCATCGAGGCTGCCATCAAGGACGGTGCCGTGGTCCACATGAAGGAGGATGACCTCTTCCGGATCACCGCCGAGCAGGCGAAGCTCGGGACCAACTTCATGGCCATCCATACCGGGATCAACTGGGAGACCGTCAAACGGCTCCGGAACCAGGGGAGGCACGGGGGGCTCGTCTCGCGGGGCGGCGCGTTCATGACAGCCTGGATGATCCACAACGAGAAGGAGAATCCGCTCTACTCTGAGTTCGACTACCTGGTCGAGATCATGAAGGAGCACGAGGTGACCCTCTCGATGGGCAATGGGATGCGTGCCGGTGCGGTACACGATGCGACCGACCGTGCAGCGGTCCAGGAGCTCCTGATCAATGCCGAGCTCGCGGACAAGGCCCATGCGGAGGGTGTCCAGGTGATCGTTGAGGGTCCCGGGCATATCCCGCTTGACGAGATCGAGGCGAACGTGATCCTCCAAAAGAGGGTCTCGAACCGGAAGCCTTTCTACATGCTCGGGCCGCTTGTCACCGACATCGCACCGGGATACGATGACCGGGTCGCCGCGATCGGGGCTGCCATGTCCTCCTCCTATGGTGCTGACTTCATCTGTTACGTCACCCCTGCCGAGCACCTTGCCCTCCCCACTCCCGATGAGGTGTATGAGGGCGTGATGAGCTCCCGCATCGCTGCCCATGTTGGCGACATGATCAAGCTGAAGAAGACACGCGAAGCCGATCTCGAGATGGGGCATGCCCGCCGGGACCTGGACTGGGAGCGGCAGTTCCAGGTGGCGATGAATCCGGAGCGGGCGAGAGCCATCCGGGCCGAGCGGATGCCGGCTGACACGGACGGATGCACGATGTGCGGGGACTACTGTGCCCTGAAGATCGTAAACCGGCACTTCTCCTTCTGATCCCAATCCTCTTTTTTAAAAGCACTGTCCTTTCATCTGCGGAAGTTCCCTCCTGCCCCCAACCGCAAGAGGAACGGCCAGTCGCCATGAGTCTGGTGCTCCCTCAAGGAATGGCACTGCGCCTTATTTTACCACAGCTGGATGAGTGAAGTTACCGGCTCTCCTGGTGAACCGCTCCTCTCTTTTAGGGAACCCGGATTTTGATCATGATACCGGCAGTATCTGATCATTTTTTATGGGACCGGGAGTTCACCTCGACAGCATGGTACAAGAAATAGTCTGGCTGGATGATCCGCTTAAATATCCCTATCTGAGAGAGTATAATTATCGAACGACTGCTCCGCGAAAATTCCCCGTGAAAACATGGTTCAGGAGGAGTCGTTACCGGGTCATCGGGTATGAAGTTGCGGAGCATGTAAAGGGTACCGGGCGTGTCGCCTATAATCGCCGGTTCTGGTACCTGAAACCGCATGACCGGGACCTGGATCCGCTCGGGGTCTACCGGTACCTGTCCCCTGCAGAAGCGATGGTCCCTTCGTCAATAGGCCTTGACCGGAAGAGTATCCCCTACAAGTACTCTGAGATGTACCGGGAGGATATAAAGCGGTTCAGAGAGTCGCAGACATCACTGGCGCCACAAGAGGCAAAGTATCCTGGAGACCTCTATGTACCGAATCTACCGTGAGTGGGCGGTCCGCCCCCATACCGCCACCTGCAATGCACGCCGCCGTCCCCGAAAAGTGCCCAGGCGGCGGGTCTTCGATTCATTGTGTATCCAATGAAAACTCGCTGCAGTGTTCTTCGAAAAAAGAGCGAGGAGCCCCTTTTTTTTAGCCCCCCCTGCGCTCCCAGGCACCCGGAATGCCGGCACCGGGGCTGAATCCACATCCTTATCTGATCACTTTCACCATGGTACTACACGAATGAGCAAGCAGGCGTTGCGGGAGCAGGCAAAGGCGATCCGGTGCCGCCTCACCCCTGAAGAGGTCGCGAGCCGTTCTGAGCAGATCGAGCATCACCTGAGGAGCGTGATCAACGGGGAGAGCCCGGTGCTCGTGTACGTCTCGAAGGGCAGGGAGGTGGATACCCGGGGGCTGATCGACCGGCTGCTTGCCAGCGGGACCGCAGTGGTCGTACCCATCATCGAACGCGAGTCCCGGACGCTCCGCCTCTCCTACCTCCGCGATCCTGCCGTCCTCGTGGAGAGCACCTTTTCTGTGCCCGAGCCGATCGGGAGCGAGATCCCTGCCCGGGCCGAAGAGATCGCGGTCGTGGTCGTTCCCATGATCGCCTTCGACCGGAGGGGGCACCGGCTCGGGTACGGTGCCGGGTACTACGACCGGTTCCTCTCCTGCCACCCCCACTTAAGAAAGATCGGGATCGCCTTCTCCTGCCTGGAGGTGCCCGAGATCCCTGGCGATGAAAATGACGTTGCTATGGACCTTATTGTGACAGAAGAGGGCATTATTGAGCCCCGATAAGATTTCCCTGCTACAGAAATATTTATATATTAATATGCACTAACTTTTAGTAAACTCTGTAGTTTTGGGTTGAACGAAATGGCAGATAAGGATTCATTTGAAGTCGTTGTGAAGGAAGCAGCCAGGGACGATGCCGGCCGTGGCATCGCCCGGCTCTCCATCGAGGTGATGCGAGCCCTCTCCCTGGTCTCGGGCGACGTAATCGAGATCGCGGGGAAGAAGAAGGCGACCGCGATCGTCTGGCCAGGGTTTGCCCAGGACACCGGCCAGAACATCCTCCGGATCGACGGGACCGTCCGTGCCAATGCCGGCACCGGGGTGGACGAGCGGGTCCGTATCCGGAAGGTCGAGGTCGGGGTGGCAAAGAAGGTGGTGGTCCAGCCGACCCAGCCGATCCGCCTGGTCGGGGGAGAACAGTACCTCGCCCGGGTCCTCCGGGGCCGTCCGGTCATGGAGGGGCAGACGGTCAGGGTGGAGGTGATAGGAAACCCGATCACGCTCGTGATCGCCAAGGTCACCCCGAAAGGCATTGCGGTGGTCACCGAGGAGACCGCGATCGAGCTGAAGGAGACCCCGTACACCGGCGAGGAGGGGAAGAAGAAGGAGGTCACGGATGTCCATTACGAGGATATCGGGGGCCTCTCCCGCGAGCTCGAGATGGTCCGGGAGATGATCGAGCTCCCGCTCCGGCACCCTGAACTCTTCGAACGGCTCGGGATCGAGCCGCCCAAGGGCGTGCTCCTCTACGGCCCGCCAGGGACCGGCAAGACGCTGATCGCAAAGGCGGTGGCAAACGAGGTGGACGCCCACTTTGTCACCCTTTCAGGTCCCGAAATCATGAGCAAGTATTACGGGGAGAGCGAGGGAAAACTCCGGGAGGTCTTCGAGGACGCCCAGGAGAACGCCCCGGCTATCATCTTCATCGACGAGATCGACTCGATCGCCCCCAAGCGGGAGGATACCAAGGGTGAGGTGGAGCGCCGGGTCGTTGCCCAGCTCCTCTCGCTCATGGACGGCCTGAAAGGGAGGGGGCAGGTGGTGGTGATCGGGGCCACGAACATCCCCGACTCCCTCGACCCGGCCCTCCGGCGGGGCGGGCGGTTTGACCGCGAGATCGAGATCGGGATCCCCGACAAGAAGGGGCGGCTTGAAATCTTCCAGGTCCACTCCCGCGGGGTGCCTCTTGCCGATGACGTGAAGATCGAGCACTACGCCGATTCCACGCACGGGTTTGTGGGGGCCGATATCGCCCTCCTTGTCAAGGAGGCCGCGATGCATGCCCTGAGAAAGGTCCTCCCAAAAATCGACCTCGACCAGGAGATCCCGGCCGAGCTCCTCGAGAACCTGAAGGTTACCGGTACTGACTTCGACGAGGCACGCAAACATGTCGAGCCGTCGGCCATGCGGGAGGTGCTCGTGGAGGTGCCGGACGTGACCTGGGAGGATGTCGGCGGGCTTGATGACGTGAAGCAGGAGCTGAAGGAGGCGGTCGAGTGGCCGCTCAGGTTCCCCATGGTCTTTGAGAAGCTCCAGACCAAGCCGCCCAAGGGGATCCTCCTCTTCGGTCCCCCGGGGACCGGAAAGACCCTACTTGCAAAGGCCGTGGCAAACGAGAGCGAATGCAACTTCATCTCGGTGAAGGGGCCCGAGCTCCTCTCCAAGTGGGTCGGCGAGTCCGAGAAGGGCGTCCGCGAAATCTTCCGGAAGGCCCGTCAGGCAGCCCCGTCCATCATCTTCTTCGATGAGGTGGATGCACTGGTCCCGAAGCGGGGGACCTACATGGGGTCCTCGCACGTGACCGAGAGCGTGGTCAGCCAGATCCTGACCGAGCTCGACGGGCTGGAGGAGCTGAAGAACGTCACGGTGATCGGGGCCACGAACCGGCCGGACATGCTCGACCCCGCCCTGATGCGGCCGGGCCGGATGGAGCGGCACATCTATGTTCCTCCCCCTGATGCCGAGAGCAGGAAGAAGATCTTCGAGGTGTACCTGAAGGATGCCGGGGCGCTGCTCACCGAGGATGTCAGGATCGATGATCTTATTGCGGAGACCGAGCACTATGTGGGTGCGGACATCGAGGCTCTCGTCCGTGAGGCGAAGCTTGCGGCGATGCGTGAGTTCATCACCACGATGGCAGGAAAGAGCCCGGAAGAGCTGTCCGATGCAGCCGGAAACATCCGGCTCACCCGGAAGCACTTCACCGAGGCTGCCGGGAAGGTGAAGGCTTCGCTTGACGCCGAGGCACTCGAGGCTGCCGAGCGGCAGGCCTGGGAGATGCTCTATTCGGGTGATCAGAAAGAGATCCTCGATGCTGCCATGGGGGCGGTCCGGATGGCGGAACTCCGGAAGGAGCACCGCGATGAGACCCAGAAGCTCCGTGCCCTGGTCTTTGCCCGGAGCAAGGACTGGAACGAGATCAAGCAGAGAACGCTTGAGCTCTCCGGGAAAGCGAAGCTGACAGCGTAACTACGATGAACGGGATACCCTTCGACGAGAAACATCTCGAGGAACTGATCAGGCAGATCATGGAGCAGTCCGGGGACGGCCGGCCGCTTATCATCGGGATGAAGATCGTGATTGCGGGGCCGCCTGGCGGAACCCCCCTCCTCTCGAGAGGGGATACCACCGAGCCGGAGATCGAGCTGCACCGGATCGGGGACCGGGTCGTGCTCACTACGGAGCTGCCCGGCATCACCCCAGAGCAGGTCCAGGTCCTCTTCCGGGAGGACCGGGTCTTTATCTGGGCCAAGGACCCTGACCGCCAGTACCGTGCCAGCCGCGAAGTGCCGCCGGCGATCAAGGGGAGTGCAGAGATCACCTTCCGGCACGGGGTGCTCGAGGTCTCCTACCTCCCGCGGGAAGCCGGTTCAGAAGAAGAGTCCGCCAAGTAATCCCTCCATGGCGGGCCTGATCCCCCTGGGATCAGAAGAACCACCATATCTTTTATCCTGGTGGAGCAACTGTATTAGTGAGTGGTTTTGATGTCAAAGAAGACGACGATATCGGTGATAAAAGCGGACATTGGATCCTTTCCGGGTCACTCACGGACCCATCCCCTGATCCTTGAGAAGGCAGCAAAGATGCTGAAGGAAGAGGAGGGGAAGCTCCTGATCGACTCCTTTGTCACGCACTGCGGGGACGATACCGAGCTGATCATGACCCATACCAGGGGGGAGGACGACGAGAAGATCCATGCCCTTGCCTGGAAGGTCTTCATGGAATGCACCAAAATGGCCCGGGAGATGAAACTCTATGGTGCCGGCCAGGACATGCTCTCCGACTCGTTCTCCGGCAACGTGAAAGGGATGGGGCCTGGCGTCGCGGAGATGGAGTTTGAGGAACGCGGTTCCGATCCGGTCCTCGTGTTCATGGCCGACAAGACCGAGCCGGGGGCCTGGAACTTCTTCCTCTACAAGATGTTTGCCGACCCGTTCAATACTCCCGGCCTTGTCATCGACCCGAACATGCACGGCGGGTTCATCTTCGAGGTCCATGACGTCATGGAGAAACGCCGGATCCAGTTCCGCACCCCGGAAGAGACATACAGCCTGCTCGCCTACATCGGGGCACCCTCCCGGTACGTGATAAAGTACGTCTGGCGAAAAGATGGCCTGATCGGTGCCTCCACGAGCACGCAGCGGCTCAGCCTGATCGCCGGAAAATACGTCGGAAAAGACGATCCTGTTATGATCGTCCGCGGACAGAATGGCCTGCCTGCCGTCGGAGAGATCATCGAGCCGTTTGCAACCCCCCTTATCGTGGCCGGCTGGATGCGGGGCTCCCACCACGGGCCGTTCATGCCGGTGGGGCTCCCGGATGCCAACTGCACCCGGTTTGACGGCCCTCCCCGGGTCCTCTGCCTCGGGTTCCAGATCTGCAACGGAAAGCTGATCGGCCCGGCCGACATGTTCGATGACCCGGCCTTCGACCGTGTCCGTGACAAGTGCAACGCCCTTGCCGATATCCTCCGTGCCCATGGCCCATTCGAGCCCCACCGGCTCTCCCTGGACGAGATGGAATACACGACCCTGCCGGCAGTGGAGAAGCAGCTCAAGGACCGCTGGGAACCGATCCCCGAATAAGTATCACCCTTTTTCCCGGTCTTTTCGAGATCGCTTTTTTCCACCGGAAACTGATCGCTCCACTCCTCCCTGTACCATTTGGGGAACCTTTAATATCCTCACATCCCCATAGAATGGCAGATGGTTAACGGGATTGTGCTGCCAATAAAGAAGGTCTTCTCTCTCGTGGATACGAAGATCCTTGTCGAGATTAAGGACGACAACCGGAAGCTGCAGGGACGGCTGGTCGCGGTGGATGAGTACCTGAACATCCACATGGACGAGACGACCGAGCTCGTCGATGGACAGCGGGGCAGGAACCTGGGGACGGTCGTGATCCGCGGGAACAACATCCTCTCTATCTCCCCGAGCTCCTGAAGGACCATGACCCAGTCCGATGATGACGCCCTGAAGGTGATCCAGTCCAAGGCAGAGGGGGTCCTCCAGAGTGACCTCTGGAAGATCCTCGATGTCGACAGTCGGAAATGTTCGAGGATCGTCAAAAAGCTCCTCGATTCCGGCATGATCGAGCGGATCGAGTTCCGGAAAGACGGGATCAAGACCTTCGTACTGAAGGCAAAGAGGCGCCCGGTCGACCCGAACCAGCTGCTTGCCGGCGAGGAACTGATCCCCTGCATCGGCTGCGACATGGAGTGCGTGGTGATCGAGTGCCCGCGGCTCCTTGACTGGATGTACCAGCTCGCCATCTGCGGTGTCGGCGAGTAACCGGGCCTTTTTCTCCGGATTTTTATCTGATAGAATCCTTTTTTTATCTTATTTTTTCAATCCATAGGCTTCTGAAACAAACACGGGTTCAACAGTTCCGGAACTTTCGAAGAAGAGGTATACTCTCAGTCAGAGAATGAATCGCATTCTTTTCCTCCCCTATCGCATCTGGGGCGGCGCCACAGCGGCGGGGCTAAGCCGGAGGCGCAACCCCCGGGAGCGTCCGTATGTACGGTCCCTTCAATGAAGATTTCTGCATAAAAAAGATCAGATCCTCCCCTTCACTCCTCACCAGCCACGGGTATAGTGGTCATGGCAGGGGATGCAGACGATCTTCCCATCTTTCACCCGTGCCCGGGATTCGGAGACCGATTCCCCGCAGGATGCACAAGTGACCGACCGGAAGATCCGGGCATGCTCGGGTACCTCAGCGGCCACCTCCCGGATGGTGAACATCTCTTCGGCAGGGTAGGAGAGGAGGTCCCGGATGTAGCGTTCGCTCAGCCGGGAATACTCCTGCTGTTCATCACGTGTCGCTGTCCCTGCCATCACCGTTCTTCTCAGCTCCGCAAGCCGCGGATCCGATTTCTTCTCAAAGAAGTCCGGCTTCTCTGCGACCCGGATGGCCTTTCCGGTCCGCCGGTTGATGAAGGTCCAGGCCCGCTTCCCGTAGTCCCGGAAGATCAGGTTTCCCTTCCCCATCGTCGTGCCGGCAACATACTGGATGGCATCGATCCCGCAGGCATCGTTCTCGACGATAGCCACGAGCTCCTCGTCGACGGGCCGTTCCACGGAGAGCGCCTGCAGCGCTGCACAGGCTGCCCGGTACCCGATCGCAAGTCCCGGGCAGGCATGCCCATGGAAGGCGACAACGTCATCGAAGGGGGCAATGTTCCGTTCCATACCAGCTCATGGGACCCGATTCCCCAAAAAAATGGTGGATGGGTGCTGGCCGGACGATCGAGCGGAATGATCCGGACTGCAGCAGACCCGGTTCCCCAAAAAAAGGGTGGATGGGTGCTGGCCGGACGATCGAGCGAAATGATCCGGACTGTGGCAGACCCGATTCCCTAAAAAAATAGGGGAGGGTGGGCAGGGGATGAACACGTGACTGCCTGGTCAAGGGGCCTGGCATGCACAAGGTGATCGCTGCGTTGGGTTAGAAAAAGAGGAGGTTTCGCAGAAGTGAGAAAAAAGGATCAGATGCCGGTGATCTGTCTCGGTGACATCTCCATCACGATATCAGAGAAGGCGATGAAGAACAGGGCTGCGATGGCGATGATGATGATTGCAATCACGAGGATGGCAAGGATGATGGCAAGAGCAGCCTTTCCGGTTGTCATCTCGTGGAGCTCCCGGATCCCGAGGATCTCAAGGATGATGGTCCAGATCCCGAAAATGAACCCGATGAAGGGGATCCAGCCGAGGAGCATCGCAGGGGTGGAGCCGAACGTCACCGACTTGAGCGTCTGGAGATATCCCTTTCTGCCGCCGAGGAGATAGACGAACAGGTGGAGCCATGCGGCGATGATGAACGCGAAGATGAACTGGACGATGATCATCACGATCGCAAAGACGACCAGCCCGAACCCTGCCACGGCAGGGAAGGGGAGGCCCAGCGACTCGGAGAGTCCTGCAAACGTTGCCCATACCGCACTCACCATGGCGATACCGACGATCGCGGAGAGGATGGCGTTGATCACGAGCAGGACCAGGTAATATTTGAGGGATTCCCCGAGATCCGTCTCCCTCACCGACCGGAACGTCTCCACGGGAGAGAGGAGGAACCCTTTCATCAGACCGAAATAATCCATGTGTATCGGGAAAACTCTCACCATGATGCGATTTAAATCTTTTGAAATACTGGATATTTCCCGGTTTTTTCCCTTCAACTGCCCGGATTACCGTTCGGGTCCCTGCCAACCACTCCTGCGGCACAGAGGGGGAGTGTCCTGATCCCGTGCCCTTTTTGGCTCATCGTCCCCCATATCACTGCAGGTGCAGCCGGATGGAGTATCGTTTCGCACGGCGGATGGGGTGCCTACCCCCGTCATTTCTGGGGGAACTGTTCCGCGTCTCGTCACAGCCCTGGATCATCTCGTTTGCCGGGGGGCTCCCCTCCTCCGGGCTCATTGACGCCGACGGGCTCTCCCGGGCGACCCGCCAGGTGATCGAAGAGGAGGGGAGGATGCCCTTCCAGTACAGCACGACTGACGGGTACCTGCCGCTCAGGGAGTACATCGCCGACCGGTACCGGCGCCGCCTCGGGATCCCCGCAGAGGCTGACGAGATCCAGATCGTGAACGGGTCCCAGCAGTGCCTGGATCTTGTGGCAAAGATCCTCCTCGACCCGGGCGACCATCTCGGGATGGAACGGCCCGGGTATCTCGGTGCGATCGAGGCATTCTCCCTGTACGAGCCGGTCATCCATGCGGTACCGCTGAATGATGACGGCCCGGACCTGGAGCGGTTTGCAGATCTGGTACACCAGCATCCCCTCAGGTTCTTCTACGGGATCCCAAACTCCCAGAACCCGTCGGGCAGGACCTACTCCGAGTCCTCCCGGAAGGCAATCAGAGAGATACTCGAAGGAACAGGGACCCTTTTCTACGAGGACGATGCGTTCGGGGAGCTCTTCTTTGACGGCATACCCCGCCTCCCGGTAAAGCGGTTCCTCCCGGAGCAGGGGATCATGTCGGGCTCGTTCTCAAAGATCGTGGCCCCGGGGATGCGGACGGGTTGGATCTTCGCCCCGCGGCCGGTGCTCGAAGAGTTCAACACCGCAAAGCAGGCCGCCGATCTCCACTCCAACTTCTTCTGCCAGGTGGTCCTCCACCGCTACCTGACCACCACCGACCTCGATTCCCATGTCAAGGCCGTCTCCCGGGTCTACGGCGAACGGTGCCGGCTGATGTGCGAGCTCCTCGATGACCTGATGCCCCCGGGAATGACCCACACCACCCCAGAGGGCGGGATGTTCCTGCTCTGCACCCTTCCGCCGGGCGTCTCCTCGATGGAGGTCTTTTCCGAAGGGATCCGGGAGGGGGTGGCGGTCCTCCCAGGGGTCCCATTCTACGTGGACGGGGGAGGAACGGATACGATACGGCTGAACTTCTCCAACGCAGGGGAGGATGCCATCCACGAGGGGATTGCGAGGCTTTCCCGTGTCATGAAGAGACTGGCGTGAAGCCAGGTACCGTAGCGGGAACCCTCCCTTTTTCTCCGAACAGGAACCGGTGTCTCCTCGCGGTATTTGTGGGTGAACCCTTTTGTTGGGAGGGTAGCTGCAAAAATGAGTCAGTGATCCGCCGCCGTGGCACCCTTCGGGGGCGGCGGCGTGCATCGCATGAGGGGAGGAACCAGCCTCCCGTTCCTCACCACCACCGATCGCGAAGAGCCAGGCGGTGTTCGCTGCCTCCGGGCAGATCTCTCACCGGTGACATCCCGGAATCCTCTCTCCCGCATACTGTGGTGATTATCCGTTTCAGGACGTCATCCCCTGCTACCGGATCCGTTTCCCCGGTTCAATCCGGATGATTATTTATACGAGAAAGACACCCATTCCCATTATTACAGTGATGATATGACGATCCGTTCTCAAATCAGTGCAGGCAGCCTGGTCCTCCTGGTCCTCGGCTGCAGCCTCTTCTGCATCGCGGCGATGGCTGACGAGGCAGCGGTAGGCGGGGACACCGGGTATTTCGAGATCACCTCCGAGCCTTCCGGCGGGGCAGTGACCTTTGACGGCTCCTACAAGGGAACGACCCCGGTCACGTTCCCGGTGTACGTGACCGGAAATCCTTCGCACACGATCAAGGTGACGAAGTCCGGGTACAATGACTGGGAGCAGTCCTACCAGGGGAACCCTGCCTCGGGGCAGACGATCACGGTCAATGCCCAGCTCGTGTACATCCCGGTGACCCAGGTTCCCACCCCGATCGGCGGGGGGAAGGGCTACTACTCCATCAACTCGGTCCCCTCAGGGGGGAATGTGTACTTCGACAACCAGTACAAAGGGAACTCCCCGGTGACCGTCGAGGTCTCCAGCACAGGGACCCCCGGGCACAAGGTCAGCATCTCCCTCTCCGGGTACGACACCTGGACCACGAGCCTTGCCGGGAATCCTGCCGAGGGGCAGACCATCCCCGTGACGGCCTACCTGACCCCGGTCCAGAACTACGGGAGCATCGTGGTGTACTCGAACCCGAGCGGAGCGACTGCGGTCGTTGACGGCGGGGCCTCACAGATCACCCCTGCCACGTTCAGCAACCTGTACTCCGGATCCCACACGGTCTACGTGAGCAAGTCGGGATACAGCAGTGTGTCACGGACGGTGACGGTATCTGCAGGGAGCACCACCCAGGTCTCCGTCACCCTGAGCCAGATCGCCCAGGACACCGGGAGCATCTACATGGTCACCACCCCCCAGGGTGCCAATGCCTACGTTGACGGGACCTACTACGGGATCACCCCTGCCCTCGCGACCGGTCTTTCGGCAGGGAACCACGAGGTGAAGCTCGCGCTTGCCGGCTTCAAGGAGTGGGTCGGGACCGTGAACGTCGTCAGCGGATCGACCACGACCGTGACCCAGACCCTTCATACCGGCACCGTGACCCCGACCCCCACCCAGGCCACCGGGACCGGTACTGTTGCGGTCTCCTCCTCCCCGCCCGGTGCACAGGTCTACATTGATAACGCCTACGAGGGGATCACCCCTGTCACCATCCCCTCGGTCCCGGCCGGCAGCCATACCATCCTGATCCGGGAGGCAGGCTATGCCGACTGGCAGATCTCCGAAGAGGTGAAGAGCGGGCAGACCACCCAGGTCTCTGCCACCCTCTCCCCCCTCTCCACCCCAACCCAGGGAGGGATCCCAGCACTCCTGGTCGTCGTCGGGATCCTGGCCCTGGCATTCGTGGCACGGAGAAAGTAATCCCCTTTTTATATGAAAATGCCCCCGGCATTTTCATCTTTTATGCTTATAGCCATTAAAGGAATCATGTTTTTTTTTTAATAAGCCTGGTTCATTCAGTCCCCCTATTGGGTGATGATCTGTCCAATCTCACCAGAGTTGGACATCTGAAGCAAGCGGAGGTGAAAGGATTCTTTATGGGAGATACCGTGGAAGAGAACTACAACACAGGTGGATTTGCTATGAAGAACACCCCCTTGATCCTGGGAGTCTTCCTGCTCGCCGGGATCCTTGCCACCCCTGCCACTGCCTTTTCTATCAACACGCTGGCAGTGAACCTCCTGGAGAACGGTGATGCCGAGGTAACCGTAGACTACTCACTCTCATGGAGGGAGCGGTTCGCGGTCTACACCCGGATCGCCCACCCGGAGCAGGATCTCGAATCTGCGCTCGTATCATTTTCCGGCAGGGACATCCGGATCGAGTCCGTCAGCCCCGCACGGACTGAACTTCGGATCGAAGGATTCGCCGACATCGCTAAAGATGAGACCGGCACCACCTACACCACCCCGGCGATGGACTTCTCCATGGCAGAACAGAAGGTCCGGGGATACTGGTTGTCCCGGTTCATCACCCTGGATCTCTCCCCTGCCCGCACGGTCATCTCCTTCCCTGACGGGTATGAAGCCTCCTTTACGGACCTTGCGTATATCCCCTCGGTAAGCCACATGGTGACCTGACACCTGGGATCCGGGAAGCCCGGATTGGACCCCTCTTTTTTTCCCCGCCCTGGCCAGTTTCACGACTGGAAAAGGTATATCTTGATTCGCACCAGAAATGAACGTATGCGGGGGAGACTCAAGGATAACCTTTCACTACTGCTGTTCCTCTTTGTCGCGGCAGTCGTGCTCTGGTTCATCCTCTCCCGGATGCGGTTCCTCGTCTTCATCCCCGTCTCGCTGGGCGGGTTTATCCTGTTTGTGATCGTCGTGATCGTGGTCCTGTACCTCGTGCTGGAGTACCTGCTCGAACGATCGTGGTAAAGACCTGGTTGAAATGTACCTCCTCGCTGGATCGCGGGGGAGAACAGGATCGGGATTTTTTATCGGCGTACCCAGTTGTCAGTGGACCATCGCCGGGGCGCCCTCCGGGAGCGGCAGCGTTTATCGCACGCGGGTGTATGGGGGCCGGACAGTCCCCGCAAAATCTATCCGGTTCATCGATCGTATCCACGCCAGAATAACTGCCCGTTATCCTGAAAAGCGACGCAGGAGCAGCTTTCCTTAAAAGACTCCTTGAACCCTGTCATCGATACGGGGTGCGGGGGAATGCCACGGAACTACGATTATTTCTGGAGGGATAACACATCCTCCACCATCTCGTTCATGAACTGGCAGGCATCGGAAACCCCCTGGTTGTAAAACCCGGGTGCCAGGTGTTCCGTGACAAAGTCCAGCAGCAGGGTCGCTTTCAGGTCACCGATCTCTTCCCCCTGCTCTTCGGAATAATACTGCTTTATTGCAGCGAGCATCTCCTCCCTCTTCTCCTTGGGCACGATGATTGCAGGTTGTTTTTTCATCCGGTCCAGATCCCTTCCTTTCAACAATGAACCGGAAGGATCATAAATAGTCGGTCCAGTCCAGTAAGAGATCATTCCATGAGGGAGCCGTCAGTGCAGGTGAGGCTACGCAAAAAGGATCGTGAGGAAGACCAAACAGCATTAACCCCAAATGAACAAGCAGAAGAACAATGGCCGCTGCCCTCCCGAAGGTGGAAACTTAAGGATCAGACTGCAGCCACTTATAATCTCCCTTCTCAAATATTTATATTCATCTGTCTGATTACTCTTCTTCGCAAAAAATAAATTAAGTCCTTAATACAGACCAGAGCTGACGCATTCTATCTTGCGTTGCCAACCCGAAGGTGGAAATAATGAAGCAGGTGGCGTTTGGATTAGTGGTAACTCTTATTCTGATGTCAGTTATTGGCATTGGAGCCGTAAGCGGATTGAGTTATACCAGTAAAGATATTGTACTGACATTTGATGACCTCGAAGGGGGAGATGCCGATACGCCCCTCCCTGTCGGGTATGAAGGACTGAGCTGGGACCCGGAGTGGTTCTATTGGGACGCAGATGAGGACCCCTATACCCCTCACTCACCCGATACCCGTATCTCTTCACTCAACTACGGAGGCTGGATCGATTTCTCAGCCCTGCCACAGGATATTGAATTTTCAGGTGCGTGGATCGCGGGATACAACCTGACCAAGATACACTTCGAAGGCTACCACGATGGGATTTTAGTCGGCACCTCGGCAACACTCACCCCCTCCGAGACCCCCACGTTCCTTGATGCCAAGTTTGGAGCGCCGGTGGACAAGGTCGTGGTGGTAGGCAGTGCCTGGAACTTCTTCTGCATCGATGACGTCACCTATAAGGAGCAGGTGATGATTGTCGATGAGGACATCAAGCCTGGCGAAGAGCCGAATACCTTCAGCCGTGTTTCGAGGGACCCGCTCATTGTTGCCATCGTCGGCGAGGAAGGTCTTGATGCCGCGAATATCATCCCAGAAACAATCAAGTTAGAAGGGATTGCGCCAATGAGCTGTCTGCTTGATGATGTCTGTTCACTCTCAGGGGTGGCAGGCAAGGACGGTTGTTGTGACATGGTGATGAAATTTGACAGCAGAACTATCGCAAGGCTCAGTGAGATCAAGCGTGCTGCGAAGGGAGCAACGATACCTCTCACCGTCACTGGAAAACTCGCAGATGGAACTCGATTTGAAGGCACCGACTATGTGGTAATCATCCGATAACGATATATCAACGGTGGCTACCTCATACCAATATACCTTATTTTCCAGTGGGATCCGGAGAGATACGATTCTCACTTTTTTCTGACACGAGACTTCAGGCATCCTGATTTTGGAAAGCGGACAAAAGTTTCTCCGTCCAAAGAAGGGATTGTTATATCCTTATTGCCTACGGGACAGCATAGGGGAGAGGGTACCTTCAACCCATACCTTTTCAGAGCAATAGCACCGTCAACAAGTATAAAAAAACATGAGGAGGGGTTCTCTCATCATACCCGACCCAGTGACAACCAGAACAGAAACTATTGTTTTTTGGAAATAGTTTTAGTTTTATAAAACTATCTGACAAAATTGCATGGCAATTCCTTATGTATAGGATGTCTGATTTTTTCCTACGGAAGTCGTGGTGGAGAGAGCGATGTCCCGTGAAGTGCAATAGCCTGGTGTACTGCCCACAATAGAAACCAGAACCCGTGATGATTCGGCTTCCGTGAAAGTGATGAAATCTCTCCCAGCGATAGCAGACCAGTCGCCCCTGGCAATCTCACATTGTTGTTCCACTTCATAGGCAAAATTTGAGGGAAAGGTGGTTAATGTGAAAAGAATTTCAGTCGTAATAGCGGTAGCTGTTATAGTACTTTGTCTTGGGGTGGCCCCAGGACTTGCTGCGTCAGAGGACGCTATTGAAGAGTCGATAGAAGCTGGACTTGCATGGCTTGCTGCCCAACAAGATCCAGTTGGTGGCTATTGGGGAGCCACTACTTGTGAAAGAGTCGGATTTACCGGATTTGCCCTTTTGAAAATGGAAGATCGGGCTTATGAACTGGGTTATGACTCTCCATTCGATCCTGAGTATGAGTATGCCTCAAACGTAGACCTCGGCTTTGATTATATCTTCAATTATTACAATGATGCCGGTGATACGGATGGAGATGGAGTCCATGAGGGATTTTTCTACAACTCAGAATGCAACTACCATCAGACGTATTCTACTGCTGTTGCCCTTATGGCTATTTCCTCCAGCGGAACGCCAGACCGTGTGGTTGATGTCGGAAGTCCTTTCGCTCTTGGAAAAACGTATAAACAAATTGCAGAAGAGTGTGTCGAATGGTTCATAGAGGCCCAGAATCCGGATGGTGCCTGGAGATATTATGCCGGAGAAGAGCCCAGTGACCAATCGAATTCCGGATGGGTAACGATGGGTCTCACCTATGCGAACGTGAAATTCGGGATTGACATAGCTGAAGTTCTTCCCGGGCTCCAGAGCTGGGTCAATGCGATCCAGAATACTGATATGGCATCCCCCTATTACGGAGGATCCATGTATACGGTTGGCGGAAGCTGGGAAAACATCCTGAAAACCGGAAGCCTTCTGTATCAGTTTGCCATGGTATCAACACCAGTGACGGATACAAACGTTCAGGCCGCAATTGGATTTATTGAGAACTTCTGGAATGCGGGTATTGATACTGGCTGGACTGACCATCGGCAGGCTATGTTCTGTATGATGAAAGGTCTTGAAGCATACAATGTCGAACTCCTAGACCTTGATGGAGACGATGTCCCTGAGACTGACTGGTTTGATGTTGTATCGTCTCACTTGGTTGGAACCCAGAACGCTGATGGATCATGGCCAGGGGATTATTGGGCAGGACAGGAAGCTTCAACAGCATGGGCTTTGCTGACCCTTGAGCGTTCCGTTATCATCCCCGTTCTCGAGGTCCCGGTGGATATGAAACCGGGTTCATGCCCGAACTCATACAATGTCGGTCAGAAAGGAGTGCTTCCCGCAGCAATCCTTGGCACTGATGAATTTGATGTGTCCGACATTGATCCAGCAACAATCCGGCTGGTCGCTTGCGATGAGGAAGACCCGGCAGCGGGAGTTGCACCGCTCCGCTGGAACTATGAAAAGGTCGCACAGCCTGCTGAAGATGCTGACTGCGATTGTGAAACATGTGACGAATACAACTGTTGGGAGAGTGCCTATGACGGCGATGTGGGAGACGAATACATGGATCTGACCCTCAAGTTTGATTCGGTGGCAGTCTCTGCGTATCTTGGCGATGTCGATCCCGGTTGCATGAAGATCAAACTCGTTGGCACCCTGAAAGAAGAAGAGGGAGGAACTGCATTCGAGGGATGTGACACCCTCCGGCTTCTTGTGAAATAACCAGGGGAAATCCCAGAATGGGATATCCGCTCAATTTTTTACCCGGAAATTATATCCTTCCTGTAATCTTCCTCAAGCAGAGAACGTCAATGATCTCCCCTGAGCCATCTCAGATTTTCGATATCCACTGATTGATGACACGATAGTATCCATCAAGGGCTGGAGGTGAGCTTTCGCTGAGGCAGGACAACACGGTTCTGTTCGGTAAACCACGATCCGACAAAAAATGTTCAACCCTGAAAACCGCGTGAAGAAGCGATACCCCCGACCAGATTCGAACTGGTGTCGCCGGATCCAAAGTCCTGCATGATTGACCGCTACACTACGGGGGTGCCTGACCCTTCCTGGAACAGAAGAGGTCATTATAGATACACCATAAAAATGGATAAGGATACCCTTCATTCATGGCTATCTATTTTGGGTCTTTTACCACTCACACCATAGAGCCTTGATGGGGGAGATTGCCTGAACAGACGGCCAGGGTGCAGTGATGGCCATGCCGGATGTGATCGATAAAGGACGTAAGAGCAGCCATCAGAAAGAGCTATGTCTTTTTTGGTACCCACCTTACTCCCGTCAGTCACCCCCCCCTTCAGAATAGCTCTTACAGAGGAAGACCAAAAATTCCATGAGTCTCATTGAGATGACAGGAAAAGAGCGAAGGAATTTTCTTGTGAACCTCCCTTGACCTCCATCAGGTCTGCATGAAGGAAGAGACTGCCAGAGGCAGGACCTCTTTTGAATGAGGAGCCCCATTTGCGAGAGGAGGGGGAGGGCTTTCATCCTCCCTGAAGAGGGACGGGATGCGCATGATCTATCCCTTCCGGACGATCTTCATAATATCATCGGATAATTCCTGAATCTCCATAGTCCGCTCATCCAGGTATTCCCTGATAGCCCTGATGTTTGATTCGATCAAGGCGAGCTTATCCTCAATGAGTTTGATATCATCCTTTTCCAGTTGCATGGGTATTTCCCACCTCCCTGATAATTCCCGGGTTTCCAAGTTCTTTTGGTTTTGATATCTTTATACGCGTAACGGCATCATTGCTCCCTCCTCAAGGGTACCGTTATCGGGTTGATTATCCACTCCAACAAGCCTTTTCATAGGGAGAACTGGTCCTCACCAGGCAGATGGCATTACTGACCAATAAGGGCCCATAGTATGTGATCGACGTTCCGGGAAATAACCTTGAGATCGTACCAATACTACCGATCTGCCGGGAACCGTCCCCTGTGTACCACCACAGGCAGAGTATAAGTGAAGACTGCCGCATATCTATATAGGAACGCATCATGAAAGGGATCATTCTTGCCGGGGGCTTTGGTACACGACTCTATCCGGTAACCAAATCAATATCCAAACACCTTCTGCCCGTCTATGACAAACCGCTCATCTATTACCCCCTGTCCGTGCTCATGCTTGCAGGCATCCGGGAGATACTGATCATCTCAACCCCGAGGGATATCCCCCATTACAAAGAACTCCTTGGGGATGGAACACAGCTTGGCCTGACCTTTTCCTATGCAATCCAGGAGCGGCCGGGGGGACTGGCAGAAGCCTTCATTGTCGGAGAACAGTTCATCGGCAAGGATTCGGTAGCCCTGGTGCTTGGGGATAATATCTTCTATGGCCAGCATTTCTCCGATTATCTGAAAAGGGCAGGGAACCTCAAAAAAGGTGCAATTATCTTCGGATACTACGTGAAAGATCCGAAGGCATACGGCGTTGTGGAACTGGACGCAGAGGGCAACCCGGTATCCATTGTTGAGAAACCGCAACACCCGGTCTCCAACTATGCAGTGCCGGGCCTCTATTTCTATGACAACGATGTGATCAGCATCGCAAAACAGCTCAGACCCTCCGGTCGCGGTGAACTTGAGATCACCGACATCAACAGGGAGTATCTGAATCGTGGAACGCTCGAGGTCCTCCTCTTCGGGCGAGGGATGGCCTGGCTTGATGCGGGAACGCATGATTCCCTGCTGGATGCCGCGAATTTCATCGAAGCGATCCAGAAACGGCAGGGACTCTACGTGGCATGCATCGAAGAGATTGCCTTCACGATGGGATATATCGACGCTCACCAGCTGCATGGATTGTCACAGTCGCTGAAAAATACCGAATACGGAGCATACCTGGAACAGATCGCAACCGGGAGCGACTTTTAAGAGGGGCGACCTCATGAAGAAATTTGAGCGCATCGGGACACCGCTTGAGGGGGTCGTGATCATACAGCCCCACATTTTTTCAGATGACAGGGGATTCTTCCTCGAGTCATACAATGCAGAAGAGTTCACCGAGCTCGGGATTGGAGAAGCGTTTGTCCAGGATAACCACTCCTGCTCAAGGAAAGGGGTCATACGCGGCCTCCATTATCAGAGCAGGTATCCCCAGGGCAAACTGGTCCGGGTGTTGCGTGGGTCGATACATGATGTCATCGTTGACATCCGGAAAGGTTCACCAACGTATGGAATGAACTACGGGATCGTCCTTTCTGATGATACTTACCGGATGGCGTACATCCCCCCGGGATTTGCCCACGGGTTCCTCGCCCTGGAAGACCGGACCGAAGTCCATTACAAAACAACCGATTTCTATCACCCGGAATATGATGCCGGAATACGGTGGAATGATCCCACGCTTGGAATTCAATGGCCATTGGTTGAAAACGGCATCGGACATCCTCTGGTTTCACCAAAGGATGCCCTGCTCCCCTTCTTCACTGAAATCGTTAGCCCGTTTCAGTACTCCTCTGAAGAATAATAGGGAAAGACAGGGTTCCTCACCCGGACATGCTCTCTGTTCGACAAGGGATGATCCCTGGAGAGGAGATCAGTGGATCCTCATCACCAGGGTTCCTCTCCCATTTTTCATGAAGAGCCCGCATCCAGCCGGAGTATGCCACCGATACCATTTTTTCGGGGAGAGAGGGGCGGTGACCTGCTGAAGAAAGAAGGTAGTTCTTATGATCAGGTTCCTGCTGAAGAAAAAAGGTAGCTCTTATGTTCATCGATGGATCAGGCTCCTGCTGAAGAAAGAAGGTAGCTCTTATGTTCATCGATGGATCAGGCTCCTGCTGAAGAAAGAGGGTAGTTCTTATGATCAGGTTCCTGCTGTTACCACGATGCTCCGCTCATCCCATCATTGATCGCAGAGGAGTTACCCGGTCGAACATGAGATGGCATTCAAAAAAGAGAGGGTGCCATCCGGTCCTATCAGGATTCATGCCGCTGGTAATCATCCTGGAGCCGGACAATATCATCCTCGCCGATATATTCCCCGATCTGCACCTCGATGATCTCGAGAGGGACAAGCCCGGGATTTTCCAGCCGGTGCACCGCACCGATGGGAACGAACGTGCTCTCTCCTTTCCGGAGGAGGCGCTCCTGTCCGTCGATATGGACCTTTGCGGTCCCGTGGACCACGACCCAATGCTCACTCCGGTGATGGTGCATCTGGAGGGAGAGTCTCCGCCCTTGAGGTACCGTGATCCGTTTGATGCGATAAGAGGGCCCGTCCTCAAGCCGGGTATACGAGCCCCATGGGCGGTACTCGGTCAGGTGGCTGTCAGCCCTGGGATCCCCTTTCTGCCGCAGGAGGGCCACCGCCTCTTTCGCCTCGTGTGCCCTCTGCCGCGGGGCAATGAGGGTGACATCTCCGGAATCGATGATCGCGGTGTCATGGACGCCGATCGTGATCACGAGGTGATCACCAATAACGAGGTTTCCGGTGGAATCAAGGCCGATATACTCGCCCCGCACCGCATTCTCCTCCCCGTTCTTCTGAAGGACCGAGTAAAATGCATCGAACGAGCCGAGATCGTTCCACCCGGTCTCAAGGGGAACCACGGCGGCACGGGAGGTCTTCTCCATCAGTCCGTAGTCAATCGAGACGGAGGGGACCTCCCGGTATGCTTCCTCCAGTGGTCTCGTGAAAGCCCGGGCGATATCGGGGGCGTGAATACCACATTCCTCGAAGAAGAGCCGGGTTGAGAAGAGGAACAAGCCGCTGTTCCACAGGTAGCCGTCCTGCAGGTATCGTTCGGCGGTGACCCGGTCGGGCTTCTCAGTGAAGGAGGAGACGGAATACGCCCCCCCGATTGCAGGCCCCGGCTGGATGTATCCATACCCGGTATGGGGCTCGGTCCCTTTCACCCCGAAGAGGACCAGCCACTTGTCAGCAAGCTCCTCGGCTTTCCGCAGGGCGTCAGCGTACACCGGCCCTGCATGCACCATGTGATCGGAGGGCAGGACCGCGACCTTCGCCGGTCCGGACGACTGCTCAATCTCGCGGAGCCCGTAATAGACCGCAGGAAGGGTATTCTTTCCTTCCGGCTCAGAGAGAATCCGGCAGCCGCATCCGATCATCCCGGCCTGGTCCCGTGCGATGAACTCCTGGTCGGGATTGGTGACAACAACAATCTCCTCCGGTGAGGAGAAGATCAGGGCTCGCCGGAGGGTGAGCTGGTAGAGGGAGTGGCCGTCAAAGATCGGGAGGAACTGCTTGGGGAAGTGCCCCCGGCTGAGGGGAAACAGCCGTGTGCCGCTTCCGCCGGCAAGGATCAGAGTGTGTATGATGAATCCTCCTCCATGATAGTGGAGAATATGGCATCTCCCCCCTTATATCGGTTATTTCACCAGCGGGTTTCAGCGGAACAAACCAAAGGTCATCGTTCTATTCAGCACTGCCGCTCCCCCATCAGGGGAACCCGGCAGACGGGCACGAACCAGGGCCTTGACGGTTCCGGCAAACCTTCGGATATCCCCGGTCATCGCGAGGATTTTCAAAAAGACCGGCACTATTTACCGGGAGACTGCTCTCCTGTGACCAATGCGTAAAATAAGAACAGAATCAGGGATTCGTGCGTATATCACCCGATACTCAGCAATACGATAGCGGAACATAATAAAACTCCTCACTGTGGCATCCGGCACCCCGGAACCAGCCAGATCGGTACTCGTCCGATCAGATGAGGAGGAGATTGGCGATGATGAGCACGAGCATCATCACACCCATCCCGACCGCGGCCGTGGAACAAAGGAGTGTGCCGCCATGCCAGGGATCATCCTCCCGCTCCCTCTGGTTGAACCAGATCGTTGCGGCGATGAGCCCGGCGATCACCAGGAGCTTCGTCACTCCCACGACGGCAATAAAGGTGAGGGGATAGGCCATGAACCGGGCAAAGAGGGCGTTTGCCTCCGTGAAACCGGGGAGGAAGAGGACCCCGTATGACGAGATGGCAAAGTCAGCCGCCATCAGGAAGATGAATGCCGCAAGCATGATCTTCTGGTAGCGGGTGAGCATCATACATTACCATCGAATCCCACATTTAATGAGTTTCTGATAGAGGCAAACTGACGACGTGAAAAGGGCATGCATCCCTGGGTAAGAATCCCTGGGTTGTCGTTTTCCATCCCCATAGGGACAATCCGTGGTTCGTATTTTTCCGGGATCACGCCACTGTCGAAGAAACCATTTTGACAGGATTGGGCCATGTTCCCTTTTTCGGTTAATTGTTTCTTCGTGGTACCATAGGAACTGCCCCTCCACTCGGTTATACCATTGGGATTAGTCCGATGACCCATCGGGCTCCGTTCTCCACGTGCTCCCTCATACCGTGATTTAACCGGGTCACCTTTTTTCCCATGACCCTTCCACAATTCATATGATGCCAGACTCCAGATCCCTACCCATGGTCTCCATCGCATCGATCAGGGAGGCAGCTGCACTGCTTTCAGGAAAGATCATCCGGACTCCTCTGGTCTACTCCCCGACATTTTCAGAGAGGACAGGTGCCGGCGTGTATCTCAAGCTCGAGACGATGCAGAAGGCAGGATCCTTCAAGGTCAGAGGCGCCACAAACCGGATCCTGTCCCGGAAAGATTCGATCGGTCCCATGGGTGTGATCGCGGCTTCCGCGGGCAACCATGCGCAGGGAGTTGCTGTCGCCGCAGGTATAGCCGGAATCCCGGCAACCATCGTCATGCCTGTCTGGGTCTCGCCGGGAAAGCAGGAAGCGGCGGCAGGGTATGGTGCCAGGGTACTTCTCAAGGGCAACAGCCTCGAAGAGAGCCTTGCCTATGCACAGGATCTCGCAGAAACCAGTGCGATGACGTTCATCCACCCCTTCGATGATACGGCTATTATTGCAGGGCAGGGTACGATCGGTCTGGAGATCCTCGAGGACCTCCCGGATGTCGAGACGGTTGTGGTCCCTGTCGGAGGAGGGGGGCTGATTGCAGGCATAGCCACCGCAGTGAAGTCTGAACTCCGTGACGTGAGGGTGATAGGGGTGCAGGTCTCGGCATGCCCCTCGGCTGTTGCCGCACGAAAAGCCGGGGGACCGTTGACCGTGGCGTCCTATCCAACGATCGCTGATGGGATACGGGTGACGCGGACCGGGGAGGTAACCTGGCCGGTCATCCGCGACCTTGTCGATGAAATCGTGGTGGTCGATGACAATCATGTCATCGCCGCCATCACGGCACTGCTCGAAAGAAAGAAGGTACTTGCTGAAGGAGCGGGGGCAGCCCCCCTTGCAGCGGTTCTTTCCGGGGGTATCACCGTCCATCCCGGAGAACAGGTGGTTGCCGTCATCTCGGGGGGAAACCTTGACTCGTTTCTCCTCGAGCGGGTCATCCGGAAAGGGCTCTTTGATGCCGGAAAAATGCTCCGGTGCACGGTCGATATAGAAGAGGAGGTGATAGCACTTCCTGCACTCCTCTCTCTTATTGCAGGGGAGGGTGCTATCATCTCCCGGATCGAGCAGGAGCGGGGATCTCCCGACCTGCCCCTTCACCTGAACAGGGTGACGCTGGAAATGGAGTTGCGAGGTCCCGAGCACCGGTACCGGGTGCTCCAGGTGCTCAGAGATCATGGGTACCGGGTTTGAGTGTGTACTGCCGGAGATTTCCCAGGGATCTGGTCGAAGGGAAGTCCTGTTAAGCCGTGTGGGTATGTGAAGGTACCTTTAGTTGTCGATGCACAGGTGATCTGAACGGTTAGTGGTGCAAAGCCCGATCTCGGATAAAAGAAAATTGGGCTCCCGGGGCACCGGGAGTTGAAATAACGGAAGTAACCATGAGGGCGGTTCCCATGGAATCTAATCGTTTTATGGTTATACCTCCCTGAACAGCAATTGAACATCATTAAAATCTATCTCATTGTTGTTATTCAAATCAAACAACGAGACGGGCTCGTTCTCCTGGATCCAATCCATCCAGCGGAATAACAGCTGTACGTCATTAAAGTCCGTTTCTCCGTTTCCATTCAAGTCTTCATAGGTTCCGTCACTATCTGGATCAGTGGGAGGAATTGAATAGCCTGGTAATGGAAGGACTAAAAAGACAGTTATGTAATCATACTGAATCTCCTCATCCGATCCCCCAGGTCCCATCACAGTCATCTTCACCGTGTAGGTGCCTTCGTTGAAATCCATCGCCGGATTCTGTTCTTCACTATCCATACTTCCATCATTGTTCATGTCCCATTCGTACGTCAAGGGACCAGATCCAGGGGATTCATCAGTAAATTGGACAGTGAGTACGCTGATACCCGAAGTCGGTGATGCAGAAAACCGGGCTTCGGGGGCGGTCCAGGCACTGTCATTTACCATCTCCGGGTTTGTGTTGCCACTGACATCCACCGTCTTTATTCCAAGAGTATACTCAGTATTTGGAAGAAGCCCGGATGCGGTATACGTCTGGAGGCCTGATCCGACACTCTCAATGAACGTTCCATTCAGATAGAGATCAACGCGATCAAAGTCTGAATCCGAGGGATTGGTCCAGCTCCAGGTGATAGACGTGTTGGTACAGCTGGTGTTCTGGAGGTTTGTTACCGATCCAGGGGGAAGAATGTCAAGAGGATTTAAACCGGTATTATGGAAGTATCCAGCGGAAATACTCACGAAGCCATTGTTAGTCGGGGTGTCTGTTACTGCTGAAGACGTCGTTCGTCCCCAGGTATAGAGCGTGCCATCTGAACGAAGTGCGCAGCTGTGTTCCTGTCCGGCACTGATAGCGACATAGGGTGCCTCATCAGGGGGGTCAGGAGGATCGTTCGCCTGACCATACTGGTTCCAGCCCCAGGCATTGATAGATCCATCAGAACGCAGAGCGAGGGCGTGTAAGTGTCCGGCAGCAATGGCAATATATCCCGCATCAGTTGGTTTTTCAATGAACGCCAGAGACGATTCATTACCCCAGACAATGATTGTGTTGTATGCAATGGTGCCATTTGTGAGCAGGCCGAGATTAAACTCCTCTCCTGCAGCAATGGCAGTGTAATTAAAGCCGGGGGGAGGTGCAGGTGGATTGGATGCCTGGCCCCAGATATCCAACCCCCAGGCCTCAATGTTACCATCGGAGTCCAGAGCTATGCTGTGATACGTACCTGCATCGACCGCTATGAAGTCGTCATCAAGGGGGGTATTGTCTATTACCCCGTCACCCCAATCGATAATCGATCCATCTTTAATGGCAACGCTATGAGAATATCCCGCAGCAATAGCAGAATAACCACTATCAAGAGGGGTATTCGATACCTGGTCCCAGTCATCAGCTCCCCATGCTTCAATTGAACCATCTTCATGCAACGCGAGATTGTGGGAGTGCCCTGCAACAGTGACGGTATAATCAGCACCTGAAGGAGATGCCAGCTGACCGTATGTGTTATCTCCCCAACAATAGATTGTCGAGGGGGTTACATCGGTGATGACCCCGCTTATCACAACCTTGTCGATGTATATCGCATCATTGATGTTCTTGAGGGAATTCTTCAGTGCTTCCTGGTATGCCCGGTAAGGGCTCCCGGGAGGGGTCATCGGGTGTTGCCCAAGCTCGGTATCCGCCTCTGCCATTACTGCATTCAGAGTCGCGTACCCGGATGAGTCTGCACTCATTGTACCCGGTGAGTAAATGAGCGTAGTACCATCAAATTTTTTGATATTGACATTCAGATCGCTGATTGCTAAATAGCCTGACAGCTGGTATGCCATATTGGCTGACACTTCTGAACTACTCAGCCAAGCCCTTAATTGTATATACCCGATCGGCCACGCCTCTGGTTCAAAAGGATATCCCGTTGCTTGTACCAGGTTAAGCCCTCTCAACCGCTGCAGATCTTGCTCCTGGATAAGCCCGTTCCCATCCTTGCTGGACCAATCCTTGATCGTATACCAGTCAGAATCTGTCGATGCCATGGCAGTTGCTATCACAAGACCCAGTGCAAGCATGATCCATATGATCAGAATTTTTTTCATCTAACCCTCTCTCCTTTCTCTCCATGCATGGTTTCTTTCACGAAGTGATATATCATCATGGATGTAATTCTCAAATCTGATACCTGGATATTATTTTTCATAAGAAAAGGTAGGCCATGAGCGTCCATCTCCGATGGGGGGGAGGGATATCATGCCGGAAACTGTCCAGACCCGTGTGACCTTGTGACAGAGGACCTGATGATCTGAAGCGGCAGAGCGGTATGAGAAGACCGTGTCACCTCTGTGTAGAGGGGGGTAGAGGGTGATGAAAACGTCACCTTATCCACCCAACCTGCATCGGATCCTGCGGAATATGCCCGGTCCTTGACATACTCCCATTTCAGGACATGCGTCCCCTCGGTGATGCTGTAGGTCTTCTCTTGCCAGGCGACCTCTCCTTTAACACTTGCCCTCGACATTCCATCGATAGAGAAGGTGAGGGGATCCCTGGTCTGAGAGGAGACCTTCCACCAGAACGTCAGAGTCCCGGGACCGGTGACTGTGGTCTGCAGATAGGTCGACTGGCTGTTCCCAATCGCCCCGCTCTGGGCGGCATCCCCATCATAGTATGATTGAGTTGTTTCTGGGAACCAGCTCGCACTGCCTCCGGTCGTCCAGACAAGCCCGGTATTGTCAACGGCATCGCCTAGGGTCGGGGTTCCCGAGCTGGGTGCGGTCGTCGCACTATCCGTCACCGTCGCGGTGTTCTCATTGCCAGAGGTGTCAACGGTCGTGACCCCAAGGGTGTATGCTGTCGCTGGGGTAAGACCAGTGGCCGTGTAGGTCTGGACACCATCCTGGACTATCCCAACCGGTGCCCCGTCCAGAAAGACGTTCACGTAGTCGAGATCGGCATCTATCGGATCGGTCCAGGTCCACGTGATCGAGGTCTGCTCAAACGTGGTGTTGGCAAGGCCGGTCACCGGTCCAGGGGGTGTGGTGTCCAGAGTTGGTGCGGTGGTCGCACTATCCGTTACCGTCGCGATATTCTCATTGCCGGAGGTGTCCACGGTTGTGACCCCGAGCGTGTATGACATCGCGGGGGTAAGACCGGTTGCTGTGTAGGTCTGGATACCATTCTGGACAATCCCCACAGGCGCCCCGTCCAGGAAGACGTTCACATAGTCGAGATCGGCATCTATCGGATCGGTCCAGGTCCACGTGATCGAGGTCTGTTCATACGTGGTGTTGGCAAGGCCGGTTACCGGTCCAGGTGGCGTGGTATCCCCGGCAGGAGTAAACACAACCCAGTCCACCCAGCCGCAATCTGATCCGGCGCTCGCTAAGCGGTCCTTGACGTACTCCCATTTCAGGGTATGTGTCCCCTCAGGGATGCTGTAGGTCTTTTGTTGCCAGGCGACCTCGCCCTGGATTGATGCCTGTAATGTCCCATCGATGTAGAAGCGCAGGTAATCCCGGGTCTGTGACGAGACCTTCCACCAGAACGTCAGAGTCCCGGGACCGGTGACCGTGGTCTGCAGGTAGGTCGACTGGCTGTTCCCAATCGCCCCGCTCTGTGCGGCATCCCCATCATAGTATGATTGAGTTGTTTCCGGGAACCAGTTCGCATTGCCGCCGGTCGTCCAGGCTAGCCCGGTATTGTCAACGGCATCGCCCAGGGTCGGGGTTCCCGAGCTGGGTGCGGTCGTCGCACTATCCGTCACCGTCGCGGTGTTCTCGTTGCCAGAGGTATCGATGGTTGTGATCCCGAGTGTGTATGCCGTAGCAGGGGTAAGACCAGTGGCCGTGTAGGTCTGGACACCATCCTGGACGATCCCAACCGGCGCCCCATCAAGGAAGACGTTCACGTAATTGAGATCGGCATCTATCGGATCGGTCCAGGTCCATGTGATCGCGGTCTGTTCATACGTGGTATTGACAAGGCCGGTCACCGGTCCAGGGGGTGTGGTGTCCAGAGTCGGTGCTGTGGTCGCACTATCCGTCACCGTCGCGATATTCTCATTGCCAGAGGTGTCAACGGTCGTGACCCCGAGGGTGTATGCTGTCGCTGGGGTAAGACCAGTTGCCGTGTAGGTCTGGACACCGTCCTGGACGATCCCAACCGGCGCCCCATCCAGGAAGACGTTCACGTAGTCGAGATCGGCATCTATCGGATCGGTCCAGGTCCACGTGATCGAAGTCTGTTCATACGTGGTGTTGGCAAGGCCGGTTACCGGTCCAGGAGGCGTAGTATCCCCTGCAGGAGTAAACACAACCCAGTCCACCCAGCCACAGTCCGACCCAGCGACAGTTGCGCGATCCTTGACATACTCCCATTTCAGGGTATGTGTTCCCTCAGCGATGCTGTAGGTCTTCTGTTGCCAAGCGACCTCGCCCTGGATTGATGCCTGTAATGTCCCATCGACGTAGAAACGCAGGTAATCCCGGGTCTGCGATGAGACCTTCCACCAGAACGTCAGAGTCCCGGGGCCGGTGACTGTGGTTTGCAGGTAGGTCGACTGGCTGTTCCCAATCGCCCCGCTCTGTGCGGCATCCCCATCATAGTATGATTGAGTTGTCTCCGGGAACCAGTTCGCACTGCCGCCGGTCGTCCAGACCAGAGTTGGTGCTTCGACCGCATCTCCAAGATCTCCAACGACATTGACGCTGACCGTTGCCGTATCCGTCTCACCATTACCATCGGAGATGGTGTAAGTGAACGAGTCAGCACCGCTATAGCTTACCGCCGGGGTGTACGTAACGGAATAATCAGCATTGATTACTGCTGTACCATGAGCTGGGATCGAGACCGCGATCACGGTTAAGGTGTCACTGTCTGGATCGATATCGTTGGCAAGCACATTGATGACAACCGAAGTTTCATCGTTGGTGATTGCGGTATCGTCAACCGCGTCCGGAGCATCGTTCACCGGATTCACCGTAATCGTGACCGTTACACTGCTGGAATCCGCCAGGCCATCAGTCGCCTTGTATGTGAATGAATCTGCACCATTGAAGTTCGCATCCGGCGTGTACGTGAACCCGCCGTTCGCGTTCAGCGTCAGGCTGCCGCTCGTTACATCACTTACCAATACTGCGGTGATCGTCGCACTGTCACTATCACTGTCGTTCGCCAACACACCGGGGGCAATCACCGTCAGGACGGTATCTTCATCGGTGCTGTAGCTGTCTGCTACCGCATCCGGGGCATCGTTCACCTGATTCACGGTGATCATGACTGTCACGGTGTTGGAATCTGCTGACCCGTCATTTGCCTTATACGTAAACGTGTCGGTGCCGTTGAAGTTCGCATCCGGCGTGTACATGAACCCGCCGTTCGCATTCAGGGTCAAGGTGCCATGACTCACCCCAGTCACCAGAACGGCTGTCATGGGATCGGTGTCACCATCGCTGTCGTTCGACAACACACCGGGGTCCACCGTCAGGACGGTATCTTCATCGGTACTGTAACTATCTGCAACCGCGACCGGTGCATCGTTCACCGGATTCACCGTAATCGTGACCGTTACACTGCTGGAATCCGCTGCCCCGTCATTCGCCTTGTACGTAAACGTGTCGGTACCGTCAAAGTTCGCAGCCGGTTCATACGTGAACCCGCCGTTCGCATTCAGGGTCAAGGTGCCATGACTCACCCCAGTCACCAGAACGGCTGTCATGGGATCGCTGTCACCATCGCTGTCGTTCGACAGAACACCGGGGGCTACCACCGTCAGGACGGTATCTTCATTGGTGCTGTAACTGTCTGCTACCGCAACTGGCGGCATGTTATATTCAGTTACGGTGATCGTGACCGTTACACTGCTGGAATCCGCCGAGCCATCAGTCGCCTTGTACGTGAATGAATCTGCACCATTGAAGTTCGCATCCGGCGTGTACGTGAACCCGCCGTTCGCATTCAGGGTCAGCGTGCCGCTCGTTACATCACTTACCAATACCGCGGTGATCGTCGCACTGTCAACATCACTGTCGTTCGACAGAACGCCTGGTGCTGGCACCGAGAGAAGGGTATCTTCATTGGTACTGTAACTGTCTGCAACGGCTACCGGTGCATCGTTCACCGCATTCACCGTAATCGTGACCGTTACACTGCTGGAATCCGCTAACCCGTCATTCGCCTTATACGTGAATGAATCGGCACCATTGAAGTTCGCATCCGGCGTGTACGTGAACCCGCCGTTCGCATTCAGGGTCAAAGTGCCATGACTCACCCCAGTCACCAGAACGGCTGTCATGGGATCGCTGTCACTATCACTGTCATTCGACAGAACACCGGGGGCGGTCATCGTCAGGACGGTATCTTCATCGGTACTGTAACTGTCTGCAACCGCGACCGGTGCATCGTTCACCGGATTCACCGTAATCGTGACCGTTACACTGCTGGAATCCGCCGAGCCATCAGTCGCCTTGTACGTGAATGAATCGGCACCAGTGAAGTTCGCATCCGGCGTGTACGTGAACCCGCCGTTCGCATTCAGGGTCAAGGTGCCATGACTCACCCCAGTCACCAGAACGGCTGTCAGGGGATCAGTGTCACCATCGCTGTCGTTCGACAGAACACCGGGGGCTTCCACCGTGAGAAGGGTATCTTCATCGGTACTGTAACTATCTGCTACCGCGACCGGTGCATCGTTCACCGCATTCACCGTAATCGTGACCGTTACACTGCTGGAATCCGCTAACCCGTCATTCGCCTTGTACGTGAATGAATCTGCACCATTGAAGTTCGCATCCGGCGTGTACGTGAACCCGCCGTTCGCATTCAGGGTCAAGGTGCCGCTCGTTACATCACTTACCAATACCGCGGTGATCGTCGCACTGTCACTATCACTGTCGTTCGACAGAACGCCTGGTGCTTCCACCGTGAGAAGGGTATCTTCATCGGTACTGTAACTGTCTGCAACGGCTACCGGTGCATCGTTCACCGGATTCACCGTAATCGTGACCGCTACACTGCTGGAATCCGCTGCCCCGTCATTCGCCTTGTACGTAAACGTGTCGGCTCCGGAATAGTTGTCAGCTGGAGTGTAGGAGAAACCGCCGTTCGCATTCAGGGTTAAGGTGCCATGACTCACCCCAGTCACCAGAACGGCTGTCAGGGGATCGGTGTCACCATCGCTGTCGTTCAACAGAACGCCTGGTGCTTCCACCGTGAGAAGGGTATCTTCATCGGTACTGTAACTGTCTGCTACCGCAACTGGCGGCGTGTTACCTGGATTTACAGTGATCGAGACTTCGGCCGGCGCTGAATCTACATAACCATCATTCACCGTAAAGGTGAACGAGTCGGAACCAACATAGTCCGTGTTTGGAGTATATGTCACCACTCCACCCGATGAAATAGGACCGAGATTCCCAAATGATGGGCTGGCTGCTATTGCAAACGTCAATGGATCACTATCGGCATCCGATCCGGTCAGTGTAATATCCAAAGCGGTGTTCTTATCGGTAACTACAGACTGTGGATTGGCGATAGGCGGGGTGTTCACCGCGTTCACTGTGATAGTACCATCGATTACCGTTGTAGTAGGGGTATAATTAAAGCCGGTATTACTTGTCATCTTTTTGAGTGTCCCATCAAGTAAAGTAGTGCCAGCTGAACGCCCATGTAATGTCAGGGTTGCTAAGACAATATTTGTTGAACCGTTCGGGAACGATGTAGATGAAGTAGTCGACGCCTTGATATACCCACTTGAAAATCCACCTAACGGCAGGGTGTTAATGTCGTTATCCTCTACAATATCAGCCCAAGTGGATCCTTGTGTGTTCAAAATGTTGAATTTTGGATTATAGCTAATGAAGGTGACATTGTCGGATATTAACGGATTCAATATTGCTAAGGTCATATTGAACCCAGCCAATCCGGTTGGTGCACTGTCCAATACAATGGTACACGTACCTGTACCACCTTCATCCATAACCACGTCACTGATAGTTATCTGCTGCGCAGCGGTAACTGTACCGATCAGAGTCAATGTCCCAATAAAGAGGACGGTTAAAATGAAATTAAATTGTTTCATGATCAGACCTCCCTGAATAGCAATTGAACATCATTAAAATCGATTTCATCGTTATTATTCAGATCAAACAATGAAACTGGTTCATTTTCCTGGATCCAGTCCATCCAGCGGAATAACAGCTGTACATCATTAAAGTCAGTTTCTCCATTCCCATTTAGATCTTCATAGGTTCCATCGCCATCTGGGTCAGTAGGAGGATTAGCTTGGCCAGGCAGGGGTTGGACAAACAGGACGTTTATATAACCTATTTTAATCTCCTCATCTGACCCACCAGGTCCCGTTACCGTCAATTTCACATCATATGTGCCTGCAGGGAAGGAATAAGATGGATTCTGCTCATCACTGTCCACAACTCCATCATTGGTAAAGTCCCACTGGTGGGTGAGAGGACCGGTACCGGTCGATTCATCGGTGAACTGAACGCTCAGGGGTGCAAGGCCCGATGTTGGGACAGCGGAAAACTGGGCTTCCGGGGAGACCGCTGTCGAAAACTTTCCGATGAATGCATCATACGTACCGCCCATATAGACAAGATCGCCCGGATCTCCATAATCCGGAAATGAAACTGATGAACTGTATCCGGTGATGTAGACATTATCACTGCTATCAACCGAAATATCACGACCAAAATCGTTGCCTGTTCCTCCTATATAGCCGCTATAAGAGAGTCCCGCACCTGAAGCATTCAGCTTGGTCAGAAACGCATCCGCTTGGCCATTATGGGTGATATCCAACGTAATGTCTGGCGACACCGGGAATGATGATGTCTCGTTTGAGTAAGTAAAGCCGGTCACAAGGGAGTTTCCTGAGGTATTCACCGCTACACCATAGCCGAGGTCGTCTAGTTCTCCTCCAATGAACCCGCAATAGGAGAGACCGCCACCAGTATTTACCTTGGCCACGAAGGCGTCCACGATTCCACCAAAGGTAAGATCGGGGCCTACTGTCTCCGGGAATGAGCCCTCGGTTGATTGGGTATATCCGATAATGTAGGCACTCCCTTCACTGTCCACCGCTATGCCATTGCCTTCGTCATAGTCAGATCCACCAATATAACCACAATACAAGAGCGAAGTTCCCGCTGTATTCACCCTGGCCACGAAGGCATCCCCCTCTCCATTATAGGTGAGGTCAGGACCCAGGGTTTCCGGGAATTTGTTGGCATCCGAATCGGTAAATCCGGTAATATACGCAGTCCCATCGTTGCTGTTTATAGCAATACCGTTTCCAGTATCGTCACCAGCACCCCCGATGAACCCACAGTATACGAATGCACTACCATCGGGATTGAGCTTGGCTACAAAGGCATCAGAGTAGGAATTATGAGTCAGGTCCGGTCCACTCGTTACCGGGAAGTTACTGGAATCAGTAGATCCAGTAAGATAGACATAGCCCGAACCGTCTGTCACTATGCCATATCCATAGTCATCTGCCGTACCCCCGAGATACCTGCAGTAATCAAGCCCGGTACCCTCAGCGGTCACCTTGGCGACGAAGGCATCATATCCTCCACCATAGGTATTTGAAGCCAGATCAGGTGAATTAGTTTGACCAATCACATAAGCATTTCCTGCACTGTCCACTGCAATATCGTTGCCGATGTCCTCATTAGCACCACCAATATAACCACAATATACGAATGACGTTCCCGCTGCATTCACCTTGGCGACGAAGGCATCACCGTATCCATGATAGGTAGGATCCAGTCCCCCTATGTCCGGGTACAGGGTTGTTGATGTGGTTTTACCGGTAAGGTAGGTATTCCCATTGCTGTCTGCCGTGATGGCATAACTCCGGTCGGCCGAAGAACCACCAATATAGCCATAATAGGAGAGTGCAGGATCAATCACCAATGGCTTCGAGCGATCATACTCTCCGATTCGAAAGGTGATATTCCCATCAGGCTTCTGATCAAACCTGCAGGGGATCTCGACCAAGTTCCCATCAATCTCCTGATAGCAGAAGGGGGGAGACTCCCGGATATCAATTGATCCGGCGCTGATCACGAGATATCCTTCATCGGTGATGCTCACCTGCCTGGCACCCTCATACATCAATCGGATCTGAGAGGGGTCTATACCAGCATCGATCAGGTATTCACGCTTGATCCGCCCACTATCTCCATGGTGCACCACGTCAATCCCAGGGTAAAGATCCCGGTAAACAATCGCATGGTAAGGGGTGATATTGGTCTGCCATTCCGAAACGGTGCCGATGAAGTAGCTCACCGTCGTCTCAAGCGGATCTCTCCCTTCGACAACCGGATCGGTGCGTGCTCCAGCAAAGCGCTGGACAATGACGGCCCGTCCCGTATCTCCTCCCTCTGCATAGGGAACTGAAGTGACGATCCTGTCACTGGTGAAGTAAATGGTATATCCCTGCCCGGAGGTGATGAAAAGAACGTCAGGATCGGTCTGGCCTTCATTGGGAATGAAGAACATCGAAAGATTGGTGAGAACGGAAGGACTCTGCTCCTGGTTTGTAGGGACCGCCAGGGGAGAGAGGGATCCTTGGGAGATTTCACTCGTTCCGATGTGGTCCTCACCGGGTAGAACCAAACCTGATGGGTTTGTAAATTTTGTATTGCAGTTGATCGCGGCAAGGACTTCCCCCCAATACATCAGCGTGTCATTGTCCCAATCGGACCAGTTGTCGGAGACATGGGACAATATATCGCTCACTTCCCAGTAATCAGCCTCATCCTCACCATTGTTGTTCAGGTCGCCGATATACCCCGTGCTGGAGCAATCAATGCTCGCAGTATGTACACTGAATTCCAGGGCTAACCACTGGGCGGCCAACTGGTATTGTCCATTCTCCCTGTGTGCCTTGGCTCCACGGAAGAACTTTACTGCATCAACGGGAGTGTGGAAGAAGGGCTGACCGCTCTTCTCCGTATTGGGTAAGCCGGTAAAGAGTGCATTGCTCAGGATTCCACTAGGCTCTATGGAAGAATACCAAAGTTCCCAGAGGATCATCTGGCTGTTTTTGTTCGACCAGCTACCCAGACTTCTTCCTCCACCTTTTTCTACGGAGATATCTTTCGTAACAATGTTGTTTTCGGCAGGAGACTGGGTATTTTTTACTGAAGGATCAGGACGCTGTGCTGGTGGAGGAACATTTAGAGGGATTCTGCCTTCATCAGAACTGGCACTCGCCGGAAGCGTCATGAACAGGCATACCAGCAGACCAAGTATCATGAGCCATGCCATGGCCTGACGAGAAGCAATAGGGTTTCGTGTCATGGTTGTTATTCCTTTTTCACGGAGGTGAGTCTGATACACGAGATACAATCTTTCATCGCAGGATGTGATACAGATGAAAAATATGGGGAGGAGGGATTAGTATCGTACTATGCACACTCTCGTCGGGTCAAAGAATGCCTTGTTGCTGTTTGCCGATTCGATGATGGCCTGCCATTTCATTCTTGTCGTTTTATCCCATCCTTCCCAGTTGTCAGTGACATAGGACAAGATATCCTGGACTTCCCAGAAATCATTGATATCTAATCCGTTCCCATTCAGGTCTCCCACATAGACGAGACTTTCAGGATCCACCCTCTCGGTAAGTACACCGAACTGCAGGGCTAACCACTGGGCAGCCAACATGTACTGTCCATCCAGGATGTTGGCCTTTGCTCCACGCAGGAATTTGACGACATCTGCTGGGGTGTTGAAGTAATAGTCACCACTATTCAGGGTGTGGGGCAATCCATCGAATATTGAATCGCTCGAACGGTCCAGAATTCCAGATGGTCGGATGGTATCATACCAGTACTCGGTGAGGGTAGTCTGGCCGTTCTTGTTGGACCAGCCGCCGATGGTCGTTCCTCCACCGTATCCAAGGCAGATATTGCCGAAGTTGTGATCGGGGCTGACCACACAGTAGGTGCTGAGTGTCACGGGTATGCTCGTGGATGTCGTGGAGATCCATTTGATATCCGTTGGCACGACCTCCTTGACAGTGTAGGTTCCGAGTTTCAAGTGGTTGAAGCAGTACTCACCGTCAGTATCTGTGTAGGCAGTTGCGAGTTTTGCACCTGTAGCGTTATACAGCTCGATCTTGAACCCTGCAATACCAAGTTCACCAGTATCTCTGATTCCATTGAGGTTCACATCAGAGAATTTCACACCGCAGATGGAACTTGATTTGACGTATATAATTTGAGTGCATGTATCAGTGTTTCCACAATTATCTGTGGCTGTCCATGTCCTGGTAAACTCGTAGCAATCGGCATCTGTGCTTGTGCTTGGTGTTCCATCAGTGAAGGAGATAGCCACGTCATCATCACAGTTGTCGGTCGCTGTTGCTGATCCCGTGTGAGCCGGGTCAGTTGGGTCACCCCAGGGTGCAATTGCATCGGCAGGACAGGCAATCACCGGCGGAGTCGTGTCGACTACCGTGATGGTCTGAACACAGGTTGCTGTGTTGCTGCACGAATCGGTGGCTGTCCAGGTTCTGGTGATAATGCCTGTGTCGCCACAGCCGTCAGTCATCGAATCACTGTAGGTGATCGTGACTGTGCCACAGGTGTCGCTTCCCGTAGCATATCCCGTGGCGTCAGGATGGGTCGAGCCGGTACATTCTATCGTCACATCAGCCGGACAGGTGATGCTCGGTGCGGTCGTGTCGACTACCGTGATGGTCTGAACACAGGTTGCTGTGTTGCTGCACGAATCGGTGGCTGTCCAGGTTCTGGTGATAATGCCTGTGTCGCCACAGCCGTCAGTCATCGAATCACTGTAGGTGATCGTGACTGTGCCACAGGTGTCGCTTCCCGTAGCATATCCCGTGGCGTCAGGATGGGTCGAGCCGGTACATTCTATCGTCACATCAGCCGGACAGGTGATGCTCGGTGCGGTCGTGTCG
>ERZ1026800.185-NODE-185-length-60133-cov-4.346282_pt1 | contig 60133 bp, 52 predicted proteins | sample MGYA00520873_ERZ1026800 | MGnify/ENA primary metagenome ERZ1026800 (study PRJEB33270, sample SAMEA104284475) | anaerobic digester metagenome | biome: Anaerobic digester microbiome; feature: mesophilic sludge digester; material: Anaerobic digester biomass | place...
CTGGAAACCAATGCCAACAACACTCCTGCAGTCCTCAAGCCGGTTGGTGATGAAAACTTTACTCATGTGATCATGCCGATGCACCTGGGCTGATGAAATATTATTCTGTAAATCCTGAAAAACTGACTCGTTTATATCTGACACTGGGTCAGTACCCCCTGCTCAGCAATCAAATTCGCGCCGCCATGCGGCGCGAATTGTTTGAGAACCGTTTTATCACCCCCCAGGCATTTGACCTGGAAGTCCGTGATTATGCCATCCAAACCCAGCGATTGGCGGGACTTAAAAATCCATATGCCGAGGAACCGGCTGATGTGTGGGAGTTCCGGCTCAACCAGGTGCGTGAATATCTGACCGATATTTATTTTTGCGAACATTGCTCGCAGGATGCACTGGATGACATTATCAAGGACCTGCTCTCCCAGGTGGGCGTCCAGGTCTCACCGGAAATGGCGCTTTCAGAAAATCCGGAACTCAGTCCGCTTGACCAGGTGTTGGAACAGGCGTTGGAAATCGAACGCATGCCCGCCTCCGCCCGGGATCGATATGAAGCCAGGCTGGAAGAATCCAAGGTGGTACTCATCCGTTCACTGATCAGCGATCAGCTTCGATACATTGCTGTCGCCAAGCATTATTTTTCCGTGGAAGATCTGGCGGAAATCAGGCGGCGCCGGATCAGCACCGGTCGGATTGGTGGCAAGGCAGCGGGAATGCTGCTGGCATATCGAATCCTGCTGGAATATATTGAAAACGAGGGGTCATCTTCTGAATTGTATGGTTGTTTGCGCGTACCGGAATCCTGGTATATCGGTTCGGATTTGCTGTATACCTTCATGGCACTCAATCACCTCTTCCACTGGAATGATCAGAAATACAAGACCGAAGCCGAGATGCGGGCGGATTATCCCCGGATTGTGGAGGAATTTAAGAAGGGTCAGTTCCCGGAGGATTATCTGGAAAATTTTCGGACCCTGCTGCGTAAACTTGGAAAAACCCCGCTGATCGTACGCTCATCCAGCCATCTGGAGGATAATTTCGGTACGGCTTTCGCTGGAAAATATGAAAGTATTTTCTGCCCCAACCAGGGCAGCCTGGATGAGAATTTGGGCGACCTTACCCGTGGGATTGCTCAAATTTACGCATCGACATTGAATCCCAATGCCCTGTTGTACCGCCGTTCGCGCGGTTTGCAGGATTATGATGAACGTATGGGTATTCTGCTGCAGGTTGTTCAGGGGGAACAATTTGGGCATTACTTTCTGCCCCAGGGAGCCGGGGTGGCTTTCAGCCGTAACCTGTACCGCTGGGCACCGCAGATCCGCCGGGAGGATGGTTTTATTCGACTTGTCTGGGGTCTGGGCACCCGTGCCGTGGACCGGGTTGGAAACGATTATCCCCGCCTGGTTGCTCTCAGTCATCCCCGCCTACGTCCCTCATCAGATCCCAAGTCGCTGCGGCGTTATTCACAACAATTCGTGGATGTCATTGACCTGAAGGATAATACTTTTAAGTCATTGCCGGTGTCACAGGTTCTCAGCCCGCGTTACCCGCCGCTGCGTTACCTGGCTCAGGTGGACGAGGAAGGCTATCTCAGTTCGATCCGTTCCTCCACCAGCGGGATTGACCCCAGACAAATGGTGCTGACCTTCGAGGATCTGCTTTCCCGCACACCTTTTGCAGAACACATGCGTTCCATCCTGCACCGGCTGGAGGAAGCCTACCATGCTCCGGTGGATATGGAATTCACCTTCCAATTGGAACGATTGGATAGCGGAAAGCCGCAGGTATCCATCTCACTGCTGCAATGCCGCCCCCAGAGCCAGCTGCTGGTTTCGGAACACGCCACCCTGCCCCCCAAACTGCTGCCGGAGGATATCATTTTCCTGACCCGCTTCGTGGTGCCGCAGGGATACATCCCCCGGGTGGATTATGTGCTGTTTGTTTCACCGGAAGGATATTTCTCCCTGCCCGATGCCAGTTCCCGGGGTGAATTGATCCGGGCGATTGGTCGGTTAAACGCGGCACTTGCAGGCAAGGCATTTATCTGTGTGGGACCGGGTCGATGGGGCTCCTGTAATCCAGACCTGGGTGTTTCCATCGATTACGGGGATATCTATAACGCCCGTTCCCTGGTGGAGCTGGCAGGGGAGGGGATTGGTTTACCCCCGGAACCTTCTCTTGGGACGCATTTCTTCCAGGATTTACTGGAAGCCCAGATATACCCCCTGGCGATTTACCTTGATGATCCTAAAAATACTTTTAGCCGGGAATTTTTCTATGGAACACCCAATTCAGCAGCAGATTTCATCACCCTGCCGGCATCCTTGGAGTCCACCCTGCGGTTAATTGCGGTGACGAATTACCGGAAGGACCATCACATTCGGATTGTAATGGATGACAGCGAATCGCAGGCTGTGGCATTCCTGGAGCCCGATTGAAATCCAGAGTTCATTAATTCCCAATATTTTTACAAAAAAAGGCTGACTTCTATATATGCCAGCCTTTCCATTGGACTTTAAATATTTATCAAATTACAAATGCCCACATCCACCAGAGGATGATCATCACAATTCCAATGCCAAACCGGGTGACACCCGCCCAGCCGCAGCCCAATGCCAGGTTGCGGGTGGAATCCCATGCCTTCCGCCAGTTTTTCAACCGGATAAACTCCACCAGGAAGATGCCTGCCATTGCCAGGATTAATCCACCAAATGGGGGCAGGAGGATGCTGCCGATCAAGCCGCCCAACAAGGCGATTCCGACAGACAACCAACTGGCACCAGTCCGGCGGGCTCCAGCTCCCATGAATATGTTATCCACAACATTCCCCCCGATCATCAACAGGGTGATGACACCGAACAGGATTCCAGACCAGAGATCAAAGTCAGTCAACAATCCATAAACCAGGGCAGCCACCCAGATGATTGTTAACCCGGGAATGATCAGGGTGAGCAAACCAAACAAGCCAACCAGCATGGTTCCCAGAACAATAATCTGCAATGTAATGATTGCGACAGTTTCCATGGATTATGATACCGGTTCGATGCAGGTAATGCCGCCCATCCAGGGAAGCAGGACATCCGGAACAACAACCGAACCATCGCTTTGCTGGTAATTTTCCAGCACGGCAATCAATGTGCGCGGCAGTCCAAGACCGGAACCGTTCAATGTATGAACCAACCGTACCTTTCCGCCATCCGCCGGGCGGTACTTGATGTTTGCCCGTCTTGCCTGGAAATCACCGACATTCGAGACAGATGATACTTCGAGCCATTCAGCCACTCCCGGAGCCCAGACTTCCAGATCATAGGTGATGCGGGCATTGAATCCCAAGTCACCTGTACAGAGGCGGACCACCCGGTAGGTGAGTCCCAGGTCGGCGCAGGTCTGGCAGGCATCCGCCAGCATTTTCTCCAGCTCCTGGTCCGATTCCTCCGGACGGCAGAAAATGTACATTTCCACTTTGTCAAATTGATGACCGCGTTTAATTCCGCGCACATCCCTGCCGGCGCTCATTTTTTCACGCCGGAAACAGGGGGTATAGGCGGTATACCGCAAAGGAAGGCTGGTTTCATCCAGGATTTCCTCCATGTGCAACCCGGTCAACGGCACTTCGGCGGTTGGAACCATCCACAAGTCTTCCTCGGCGTCATGGTAAAGATTGTCCGCAAACTTGGGAAGTTGACCGGATGCGAAAAGAGTGCTGCTCCGCACCATGAAGGGGGTATATTTTTCGACATATCCCTGGCGGGCATGCAGATCAAGCATCCAGGAAATCAAAGCCCGTTGAAGACGCGCCCCGGCTCCGCTTAAAACATAGGAACGCGAACCGGTGATTTTTACGCCGCGGTCAAAATCAAGGATCCCAAGCGCTGGACCCAGATCCCAATGGGGGACAGGTGTGAAATCATAAGTGCGCGGGATGCCCACCGTGCGGATGACCTGGTTGTCATGTTCATCCCTGCCGAAATGAGTTAGTGGATCCGGGATGTTGGGGATGGTTGCGATCAATGCTTGCAATTCATTGTCCACCTGGCGCACCCGCTCATCCAGACCGGCAATATCATCCCCCACCAGGCGCATGGACTCGATCATTTCCTGGCGTTTGGCAGGATCCTTCGTTTTCCCAATCTGGCGGGAGACAGCATTTCGCTCGGCTTTCAGATCCTCAACTTTGGCAATGAGCGCCCGGCGATCCAGGTCCAATGCCTGGATGGCATCCACCACCTCGGGGTTCATCTGACGGTCCTGCAAGGATTTGCGGACCAGTTCAGGTTGTTCGCGAATTAAAGTGATATCGAGCATTCCTTCCTCCTTGTAAATCAATGGTGCTAAACAAAATCCCCGCACTCGTGCAGGACGAGGGGGGAAATGCTCGTGGTGCCACCTGCTTTTGCTGCCCGTACGGACAGCCTCTTTTGGGGTTAACGGATCCCGCCGTTCTTCTTACAGCAATGTGCTCCTGCGAAGAAAACCTGCCTTCCTTTTTTAAGGAGGAAAGCTGCCGGGGAGGACTCTGGCGTCGCGTCTGCCTGCTCGCACCATCCGCAGACTCTCTTGAAGACCAGACGACAGTTGTTCCCGGGCTGGTTGTGATTTTTATTATAAGCCGCCCACCCGATATGTCAAGCATTTTAAAACAGGCGTGGATGTTCATCTGCCAGGCTTTGTTCATAACCTTGGTCAGCCGGCAGGCCGCGTTGCCTTGCAGCTGCTTGTGCCAGTTGATCGCAGCGTTCATTTTCAGGTGTATCCGCATGCCCTTTAATCCAGTTAAATTCAACCTGGTGCATTCCGCAGAGATCCAACAGGCGCTGCCATAAATCAGGGTTCATGGCTTTACCGCGTTTTTGGCGTTTCCAGTTGCGGGCGCGCCATTGTTCCGCCCAGCCCTGTTGAATTGCATCAACCAGGTAGCGCGAATCGGTATAAATTTGGACGCGGCAGGGTTTCTTCAGTAATTCCAATCCGACGATCGCAGCTGTCAGTTCCATGCGGTTGTTGGTTGTCTGACGAAATCCACCGGATAGTTCCTTCCTGACCCGTCCATGTTTCAATACAATTCCATATCCGCCGGGTCCCGGGTTGCCAATACAGGCGCCGTCGGTATAAATGATTACTTCCTGTAATTCATCAGTCATAAAGGAAATTATACCGTTAACAAAATTCCCCGCTGGATTGTGATGAAATCCGGCGGGGATCAGGAAAAAAATGAGACTTCATACAACCGGAGGTTGGGGAGTCTGCGCAGGGGATGGAACAATTTCAGGCTCGATGGGCATAATAATCCAGAGAATTAGGTAAATCAACAAGCCATGTCCACCCAGGATAAATAGCAGGATGAAAATCAAGCGGATGACAGTGGGATCAATTTTCAGGTATTCTCCCAGACCTGCACACACACCGCCAATCATCTGATTTGACCGCGAACGGGTTAATTTTCGACCTTCCATGGTTGATGCTCCTTTTGAATTTATATACGTTGGTTTGGTTGAAGGGTTGCAAACATCATGAACAATGATCATAATTAAATTAATGCATATGTAATATTACTTATACAAATATTGACATATTGTAAATAAATGGTAAAATAATTACATAAACATAAGGTGACATTAAATATAATCCACCTGAAAAGGAGAAAATATGAACCAATTGTTGACCAAGTGTCCAGCCTGCAGTGGAGAATTACTTGTCACTAAACTTTACTGTCCCCAGTGTGACACCTCGGTGGAAGGTCATTTTTCCACCATAGCCAATCCCTTCTCACCACTCACTCCTGAACAAATCAACTTTGTCCTCACCTTTGTGCGTTGTGAAGGGCGCTTTAATCGTATGGAAGAGGAATTGGATCTCTCCTATCCGACTTTACGCAACCGGCTTTATGAGATCATCCGCGCCCTGGGTTATGAGCCTGGCAAGGATGAAACCCCTGTCCGCCTCAGCAACGATGAACGCATGGCAATCCTTGACGAAGTTGCACAGGGAACATTAACGTTGGCGGAAGCCCAGCGTCGGCTGCTTGGCAAAAAAGAAGAAATTATTGAAAAATCGTAAAGGAGGATCCAGATGGCAGTGAATAGTGAAGAACGATTAAAAATTTTAAAAATGGTGCAGGACGGACGCATCACGGCAGATGAAGCCACCCAGCTTCTCGAAGCATTGGAACAGTCCCGTTCCACTCCGGGTCAACCAGTCATGCCAACTGAACCTTCTGTAATTTCCAGGAGTTCCGGTCGCTGGTTGCGTGTGCGTGTCACCGATACGGACACGGGCAAAACCCGTGTCAATATCCGCCTTCCCCTTTCCGTTGTGGAGTCCGGATTGAAAATGGGGATGCGTTTTGCTCCCGAGATTCAGGACATGGATCCGAATCAATTGATTGGATTTATCCGTTCCGGTGAAGTGGGTAAGATGGTGGATGTTTTCGATGATGAAGACGGGGAACATGTCGAAGTCTTTATCGAGTAACCCAAAAGAACCGATACCATGGAAACAACCGACTGGAAACGTCCATTTTTCCTGGTCTGGACAGGTCAGGCTTTTTCGTTGCTGGGCAGTTCTCTTGTCCAGTTTGCCCTCATCTGGTGGCTGACACAGTTAACCGGTTCAGCAGCCATACTGGCAACCGCCACCCTGGTTGCCATTTTGCCATCCATTTTTCTGGGACCTTTTGCCGGCGCCCTCGTGGACCGCTGGAGCCGGCGGTGGGTAATGATAATTTCGGACGCCTGTGTAGCATTGGCGACACTGGTGTTGGTGTTTCTCTTCTGGCTGAAAGTCATCCAACCCTGGCATGTTTTTGTAATCCTGTTTATCCGCTCGCTGACTGGCGTTTTTCAAGGTCCAGCCATGCTCGCCTCGACATCCTTGATGGTCCCGGAGGAACATCTTTCCCGCATTACGGGTCTGAATCAGGCACTGCGGGGTTTGATGGGTATTGCGGCGCCCCCGCTGGGAGCGTTGCTTCTCCAACTGCTTCCCATGTTTGGGGTTCTCTCTGTGGATATTGTCACAGCATTGATCGCCATCGTCCCCCTGTTTTTCGTTCCCATTCCACAACCCGGGAGTGGCAAGGCGGTCACTGTCACCCCACGTACTATCCTTCAGGATGTTCAAAGTGGTTTGAAGTATGTGGCTTCTTGGCCGGGATTACTGGGCATCATCCTGCTGGCGATGGTACTCAACTTTCTGTTTGCCCCCACCGGCAGTTTTATTCCCCTCCTTGTTACTGAACACTTCAAAGGAACCGCCTGGCACCTGAGTGGTCTGGAATCTGTCATGGGTGTGGGCATTATCATTGGCGGGCTGGGTTTGGGTGCCTGGGGTGGATTTAAAAAACGGATTCTTACCTCCCTGGTTGGCATTATCGGGATGTGCTTTGGCATCATCCTGACATCAGCAGCGACAGCGGATAAGTTTTGGATTGCCCTGGTGGCAATGGGGATTGTTGGCTTGATGAGCCCGATTGCCAATGGTCCTTTGACAGCCATCATCCAGGCACGGGTTGCCCCGGAAATGCAGGGCAGGGTGATTACAGTATTGGACAGCGGTGCAACCGCCATGATGCCCATCAGCCTGGCGCTGGCGGCACCCATTGCTGAATTCTTTGGTGTACGCACCTGGTTTATCGTCAGCGGCAGTCTCTGCGCACTGATAGCGGCGGCTGCATTCTTCATTAAGCCCATCATGAGGGTGGAGGAAAATGGCAGCGGTGTCTCTGAAGGCGTTGCCGGGGTTTCAGTCACGGGATCCATCACCCATCAATCATAAACATCAATAAACATTTGATTCCCAACCCAAAAAAAGACCACTGCCAGACCCATGGCAGTGGTTTTCAATTCGACGTATGCTGACTTATTTCACTTATAAGAATAAAATCAGGATCACCTGTGCCAGCAGGATTTTTGTTATCATCGCCACGGGATATACCGTGGCATAACCTATATTGGGCAACTCATTATGGGTCTGTTCCTGGGCAAACCCCAGGACTGTCGGCTGAGTTTGTAAACCTGCCAGGATGCCCGTCAATAAACCCATGGGGATTTTCAGAACTTTGTAACCCACCCAGAGTGTGGTAAATGCAGTGACACAGGTGATGATGGTACCCGCCAGGAAGAGCGCCGGACCATTGCCTGTCTGTAGAGTGCTATAAAAAGCATAACCGGAGCGGGTTCCCACGCCGGCAAGGAACATGATCAACCCAATTTGACGCAATGCCAGGTTGGCGCTGTAGGGGATTTGCCACACAACCGACCCGGTTCGACCCTGGGCACCCAAAATCAATGCAACAATCAAGGGACCGCCAGCAATGCCCAGCTTCAGGGTTATTCCCCCCGGCAGGGGAATGGGCAGCATACCCAGCAGGAGACCCAGCCCAAGACCCAGGCTGAAGGTCAGTACGTCAATCTCACTCACGCCGCGGTACGAATCGCCGAATAATTTCACCACATTGTCCATCTCCTCGTGCGGCACGATCACCTGCACCTGGTCACCCAGCAGCAGGGAGGTATCACCCCGGGGAAGAATTTCCAGGTCACCCCGCCGCAAACGGGAGGCGATGGCTCCATGCTGGTTGAAAAGGTTTAACTCTTTCAACCGGCGTCCAATAATTTTGGGATTGGACACGAATACGCGTTTTTTATCATAACTGGTGAGGTCGAATTCCAGCCGTTCCATGGCGGGGGTTCCCAAAAGGTGAAACGCCGAGTCAAGATCCTCCTTTGAACCAATCAAGCTGACCAGATCCCCGGGCTGCAAGTCGGTCTGTCCATTCACCAGGATGACTTCCCCTTTCCGTTTACGCCGCCCAAAAATGATATTCAAGGAACTCCGACGGATCAGTTCCGCCACGGATGGGAATGGATGATTCACCTGCACAGTGCAGGTTTCCAGGGGTTCATTCAATGGACCCATGCCGTGGGCTGTATGCTCCTCGGATGCATAATCCACATGCCAAATTTTTTGCAGGATGAAAATCATTAAAATCATGCCCAACACACCCATTGGGTAGGTGAGGGAATAGGCTATGACAGGTTCCGATTGCACAGCCTCCGACAGGGAGGGAGGAGTGACCGCACGTATGTGTTCCAGGATTGCCGCCAATGCGGGTGTATTGGTCAGACTGCCTGCAAATGCCCCAGCGGTTAAAGTGGCTTTAAAATCTCGAATCAAGTGGCAGGCTGCTGCCAATAAACCTGCCAGGAAAATACCACCCACCACAAGGGCATTACTTTTTAAACCCTGGCGGCGCAGGGAGTTAAAAAAGACAGCCCCACTGCTTAATCCGATGCAGTATACAAAGAGTACCAGACCCAGAGTGTAAACAATTTCAGGTAATTTCAAATCCGGGCTGAGTGCTCCAAATGCCAGCCCTACGAATAAAACAGCGGCAACCCCCAAAGTGGCTCCGCCAATCCGGATTCTTCCCAAAGGATAGCCAATGCCAGCCACCAGGAAGAGCAACAAAATGGGATTACTCTGCAGTACTTGTATGATTGTGTCCATAATTATGAGGTAAGCATTTTTATAAGGGCAATGACTGCAAAGGCGAATGCCACCAAGCCGCCCGCCTGCCATGCCCGGTCATGGGAAGTGGCGTCAACCACGTGAATCCCATCCACCTGCATTTCACCTCGCCAGACCGGACCCGCAAACCAGGCAAAGGCGAACCCGCCCAGCAAGCCACCGATATGCCCCCAGTTATCAATACCCGGTGAGAGACCGATAATTAAGTTCACTACAACAATGCCGATCGTATTTACCAGCGCAAACCGGGCATTACGAAAGAGGCGTTTATTTTTCCAAATGAATACAATTTCTGCTGCCACCAACCCAAATACAGCCGTGGATGCACCATAAGAGGGGGATTGACTCATCAAAAAGGACACGACATTTCCAGCAAATCCGGATAATAAATACAGGGCTGCGAACCGTCCGTGACCGTAGTGCTGTTCCAGGCTGGAGCCCAATGAATACAGGGCGTACATATTAAAACCGATGTGAAGTACACTGCCATGAAGGAATACCGGTGTGATGAAGCGCCAGATTTCCCCCTGTAAAATTGCAGAGTTGATTTTCGCACCGTACAAAGCCAGAATATCACCCCCAAGCAGGGAGGTCCCCAAAATTTGCCCCAGGTATGCCAGCACACTGATGGCGATTACTGCGAACGTGAAGATTGCTGAATTTGAGTGAAATTTCCAGTGGACTGGAATCTGGGGAGGTGATGACGTGGTGGGTGGGGTGGGTTGTGGCGGGATGGGACTGTTCACAACCGCACCTTGCGATGATACAGCCGGTGGTGTTCCGCCTGGATGATGGCGATGATGTTATCCACCGCCTGATCCAGTTGATTTTCCGCATTGATCACAACATAGTCAAACCGCGGCAGACAATCGAGTTCTTTCTTTGCCGTCTCAAGCCGCAATACCAGATTTTCAGGGGTTTCCGTGTTGCGATTACGCAGACGGTGCAGCCATTCTTCCTGGGTTGACGGGATCAGAAAAATCATCAATGCCTGTGGAAACAGGGATTGAATTTTCGCCGCCCCCTGTACATCAACCCGTAGAATGACATCCTTGCCACTGGCAAAGGCATCCCGGATTTGTTTTTTGGGAATACCTTTGTATTGATCATAAACCACCGCGTACTCAATCAGATCATCTTTTGCTATCATTTCTTCAAATTCCTGCAAGGATACGAAGAAATAATCCACACCATCGACTTCCTCCGGGCGGCGTGATCGGGTGGTGGCAGTTATCACAAAATGGAAGGGCAGCTGATGTTTGCGCAGACCCTGCAGAACGGAATCCTTGCCCACCCCGGAAGGTCCGGAGATGACCACCAGCAGTGGTTCGGGATGTAGAATATTAAAGTTGATTGGACTGTCTTGCATGGTGACCTCTCTATTCGCCCTTTGAGATTTGGCGATGATTTGATTATAATGGATTCGATCCAACTTCGCTTCGGAGGAATGTCATGCCCTTGTATGAATATCGTTGCCTGAAATGCCGGAAACGCTTTTCCATTTTTATGACATGTCAGGAATACGGCACCCGCCCGGTGATTTGCACTCATTGTGGCAGTGATCAGGTGCAGCGAAAAATTGGCAGAATCCGGGTTGCCCGATCCGAAGAGAGCCTGCTGGAAGATTTTTCGGACCCCAGCCAGTTGGAGGGATTGGAGGAGGATCCCCGCGCCCTGGGACGGATGATGCGAAAAATGAGTTCCGAAGTTGGTGAGGAAATGCCCCCGGAATTTGATGAGGTGGTCAACCGTTTGGAAGCTGGTCAATCACCTGAGGAAATTGAAAAGCACCTGCCTGACCTGCCAGAGCCATCTGGAGACATTGATTAGGGACTGCCTGTCGATAACAATTGCTCCAGGCTTTGAAAAGAAGAAATCCAGGCAATCCTTTTCAGGAAGGCAGCCAGCGAGGGGGATTGAGCACGCAACTCGTAAACCGCCGGACCCACAGGATCCTTCCCTTGTGCCCCCCCGGATGCTTCAGCGTAAGACCCATAAAAAGCAAAATATGCCTGGTTGATGCGCCGGATATTATATCCGTTATTCACAAACACCAGACGGCGCTGCTCCATATAATTCTCAGCTTCCTCAATCTTTCCCTCCGCCAGCAGCCGGTCTGCTTCAACCCGTGTCCGGTTCATTTCCCGGTTGTAATTAAAAACAAGCCGCGCTTCCGGGTCCGGACCGGGAAATAACTCTTCATAAGGTACCGGCAGCGGCCATTCCGGTAGAGGTTCCGGAGGGACATCATCTGGATAATAGGTTTCCAGAACCGTTCTGCTGATTTCGGTGCCTGCAATGGAAGCGGTGGTTTCATTCATTGTGATCAACTGATTGGATGAGAAATATCGAATTCCCAATGGATGCAGGGTCAGATAATTATGCGTCCATTCGTGTCCGATTACCTCGGTCAACCAGGATATGGAGGATGTACTCATCACCATGGTGGGGTAGATTCCAATCCCGCCCACCGGAACTACCAGCGCTGATAGATTTTTCGATTCCTCCACATTTTTTTCCAATTGAATGATTTGATCCAATGTCAGGTCCGGCAGCAGGGAGATCTGGACATCGTGGCGGATGACATCCCGCGGGGAGACGACGAGGGCGTATGGCAGCGGGGTGACATGATACAGAATTGGCGGGATGGGTTGACCTCCCAGGGTAATCCCATCTTTGGCAAGGGCGGCACTGATCTGGGTCTGAAGCATGGCTTCCGCCAGGGGACCCTGTATATCAAGTCTCTTCTGGCGGACCAGCTGTTCGTGAATGAGAGGGCGTGTATATAACTCCCGATTTTTCAGGTTGGGCGTTGCATATAATTCTTCAATTTTGTCCTTCAAGCTCTGGAGTTCACTCACCTGAGCCAGGTAGTTTTTGACAAATTTTTGTTGATCCACCTCATTCAAGTAACGCGGAACACCCAGAGCTGCCTGATTTAGTTTTGTCCAGATTGCATTTACAGTCCAGGAGACAAAATTAAATTCAATGCTGCGTGTATATCGCCGGACAAAATCCCGATTATCACCAGGAGGCACGACGCTGCCCCCGAGCAGCAGGAGGACAACCAGTAAGGTAACAATTTTCCCGATAATTTTCTGAACACTCATTGAATATCCATATTAATATCATTTGAGCTGTGTGTGCAAGATCGAAATGAAAATATCTATATGGATTTTACATGATAACCCAGGATTAATCCTGTTCACCCTCGGGTAACGTGCTATGATTGCACTATACTTTTTTTGGATGAGCAACAGGTAAATTTATCCGCTGTATTGAAGATTTACTTCAATGGCGGTTGGAGCGAGCATATCACATGAAACCAAAAACCATTATCACCATCCTTATCATTATTGCTCTGGCAGTGGGCGGTTTTTTTATCATTCGAAATATTCAACAAAAACGAGCTGCAGAATCAAGCCATTATGAAACCTCGGTCATTTCCCGGGGCAACCTGACTGCCATTGTCGGGGCTACCGGGACGGTGCGCGCCAACCAGACTGCCTTGATTGCCTGGCAGACGAGTGGTCTGGTTGGAGAAATTGATGTCAGCCTTGACGACCAGGTTAAGAGCGATGCGATACTTGCCAACCTGTCGCGTACATCATTATCCCAGTCCATTATTCTCGCTGAAGCTGATTTAATCGCCGCCCGGCGTTCACTTGATACGTTATTAAATTCAGACACCCCGGCTGCCCAGGCGCAGCTTGCCCTTGCACAGGCTCAAACAGCCTATGACAAGGCAGTGGAAAGCCGTCAGAGCAAGGATTATCGTCGGGCAAGCGATGATACCATCGATGTTGCCCGTGCAAATTACATCCTCGCCCAGGAGAACACAGAAAAGTACCAGGATATTTATGATACGGTTTCCAACCGGGCGGAGGATGATCCCATCCGCGCCCAGGCACTCAGCCAGCTTGCCAATGCCCGCAAGGCGGAAGACCGCGCCCTGGCAAACCTGAATTATCTTCTGGGCAAACCTGACACGGGAGAAATAGCGGAAGCTGACGCCCAGCTGTCACTTGCCAGTGCCCGGCTTGCCGATGCCCAGCGGGAATGGGATCGCCTTAAAAATGGACCGGATGCCAACGATATTGTCGCGGCAAATGCCCGGATTTCCGCCCTGGAAGCAACCCTCGATATGATTAACCTGCGGGCTCCCTTTGACGGAACTATAACCCAGGTCAATTCCCTGCCTGGCGACAGAGTTTCACCGGGCACGGTTTCATTCAGACTGGATGATCTTTCCCGGCTGCTGGTGGATGTCCAGGTGCCGGAGGTGGATATCAACCGTATCCAGCCAGGTCAATCAGCCACCATCACTTTCGACGCCATTCTGGATAAGGAATACACCGGCAGAGTGATCCAGGTTGGACGGGTCGGTACTCCGGTTCAGGGCGTGGTAAATTTTTCAGTAACACTGGAATTGTTGGATCCTGATGAAAGTGTCCGTCCCGGCATGACGGCTGCCGTGAATATTATTGTCAGGCAGCTGGAGAATGTCTTGCTGGTTCCCAACCGGGCGGTCCGCCTGCGTGAAGGGAAGCGTGTGGTGTATCTCCTCAAAAATGGCATACCCACCGCGGTCGGGATCGAAATCGGCTCCACTTCCGATCAGGTCAGCGAACTGTTGCCGGGCAATGTCAAGGAGGGTGATGCAGTCATCCTTAATCCACCGATGGAATTTACCAGCGGCGGCTCGCCCTTTATGAGGTAGATGGGATGAGCAACAACCGGGTCATAGAAGCCAGACAAATTACCAAAACATATCAGATGGGGATCATCGAAGTCCACGCACTGGCAGGCGTCGATTTACAGATCGAGCGCGGGGAAGCAGTAGCCATCATGGGTCCTTCCGGTTCGGGCAAGTCCACATTGATGAACATTCTCGGCTGCCTGGATCATCCCACCAGCGGGGATTATTACCTGGATGGGGAATTGGTTTCAAAATTATCGGATGATCAACTGGCGGAAATCCGCAACCGCAAGGTGGGGTTTGTGTTTCAGAGTTTCAATCTGCTTTCACGTGCCACAGCACTTTCCAATGTTGAACTTCCATTGCGATATGCCGGGGTGCCGGCAAAAGAACGGATTGCCCGAGCCACCAAAGCCCTTGAGGAGGTGGGATTGTCAGATCGAATCCGCCATCGACCAACCGAACTGTCCGGGGGACAACAGCAGCGGGTGGCAATTGCACGTGCCCTGGTGAATAATCCCTCCATCCTGATGGCGGATGAGCCCACCGGCAACCTTGACTCAAAATCCGGTCGGGAGATTGTGGACCTGCTGCTTGCCCTCAAACGGGAGCTGGGAACCACGCTGATTATTGTCACACACGATTTGAATATTGGTCAGCAAACGCAGCGGATTATCCGCCTGGCGGATGGATTGATTGTGGAGGAATGAGATGACACTGGGACAAGCCATTCTGGAGGCACTCGAGAGTCTTTCCTCCAACAAACTCCGTTCGGGTCTCACCATTCTGGGAATCGTCATCGGAGTGGGGGCAGTGATTGCCATGCTGGGGGTGGGGCAGGGAGCCCAAAATACGATTACCGGCTCCATCAGCGGGATTGGCAGCAATCTGCTTTTTATATTTTCCGGAAATTTCCAGGAGGAAGTGCGGAATGCCCAACCCCTCACCATCAGTGATGCCAATGCAATCGCCGACCCCTTTCAAGCACCGTCTGTGTTGGCAGTTGCACCGGTTTTGCAGGGGAACGGGGAAGTTACATTTGGGTCTGAACGGACGAATGTGACAATTTATGGAGTAACCCCTGATTATGAAGAAGTGCGTAATTACGCAGTTACGGAAGGCGAGTTTATTAATTCCGAGAATTTACTGGGGCAGGCTTCTGTAGTCCTGTTGGGTCCGGATACTGCCAACAAGTTGTTTGGTCGTTCGGATGGAATCACCGGTGAGACCATCCGGATCAGTGGACAGCCGTTCAGGGTTATCGGTATCCTGGAATCCAAGGGCGGGGGGGCGTTTGGCAGTCAGGATAATGTTGTATTGGTGCCGTTCAGCACTGCCCAGGCACGGCTCATTCGCCGCAGCCGGGAGCGTGTGGATCTGATATTTGTCCAGGTCTCCAACTCATCGCTGGTTAATCAGGCGCGGGAAGAGGTTGCCCAAATCCTCCGCACCCGTCATCGCACTGAATTGGGGGCTGACGATTTTACAATATTTTCACAGGATGACTTTGTGGCGACTGCCCAGACCATAACCGGGGTGTTGACAATTTTCCTGGGTGGAATTGCGGGCATATCCCTTCTGGTGGGTGGGATTGGCATCATGAATATCATGCTGGTCTCGGTTACTGAAAGAACGCGGGAAATTGGCTTGCGGAAAGCTCTGGGTGCCCGCCGGCGGGATATATTATTTCAATTCCTCACTGAATCCTCATTGTTAAGTTTATTTGGGGGAGTGGTGGGGATTGGTTTGGGTTGGCTGATTGCATTCATTGTCGGAAGGATTGCAGCCGCATCCAATACTCCATTTTCTCCATCCATTGGTTTGGATGCGGTTTTACTGGCAACCATCTTCTCCACAGCAGTGGGGTTGTTCTTCGGATTGTATCCAGCCAACCGCGCAGCCGGTCTGGAACCGGTGGAGGCATTGCGTTATGAATAATCCCATGTCTTTTTGTAAATCCGGTGTGGGATTATTTTTTATTTCTAGCGAATAATTGTGGGTAAATAAACCGGATAATCAGGCATCCGGTAGGCAATCCGCAGACCGCATAGCTGCATAGTGGTTCCGGTGCCATACGGACGCCAGTTCAAAACCATCGAACGGACAGCATTATCAACCATAACAGGTGTATAGGCGCTCAGATTGGTGCCATATCCAGCATTTCCACTGGATGTGACATAGAGTAAATCCGAATAACCGCCTTCACCATCATACGAAGTCACCCAGGCAGAACTTTCAGATGCTGAAGTATCATAAAAATAGATCCGCAGATAACGGATCTGGGCTTGCTCAGGAAGTTGGATATCGACATTAAATACATCGAAACCCGTGTTGGTTGCATAGATGCATCTACCGTTTGTATCATTCATCCAGTTTGTGGTACCAGCCCGGGGACGCAGTGCAGTACCCGGGACATTTAGATAGTACCATTGACCGGGTATGACCTGAATATTCTGTAATATTGAATTCCCTGATGCATTGCCGGGACGTGAACCATGGGCAACTGAACTACCTGGTACGAGAAACAATATGGCAAGGATCAGCAGGACCCCCACCAGGTTGGGAAAAATTTTTCTGTTCATCCCAGTCTCCTTATGATCGAAGTCCAGCTGTTACGGGGTCGGTAGGCGGTATGCGATTCTCAAACCGCACAATTTCAGGCTGCCGTCAAATGCATATAATGGATTCCAATTCAGGAGGTAGGCTTTGGCTAATGTATCAATTGTTTCACCAAGATAATCACTCAGGCTCGTCCCGAATCCGGTATTACCTGCTGATTGTACATTCACCATATCATCCATGTTGCCTGCCGTATCGTATGATGTAATCCAGGCGATACTATTGGAACTGTTGGTGTCATAATAATAAAGGCGCAAATAATCCACCCTGGCTCCATCGGGCAGTTGAACATCGATGTTGTTCCATACAGCACCACCGGGATACATGCAACCACCACTGCTATCTGAATACCACTCAAAATTGCTGTTGCGCGGGCGCAGGGATGAGCCGGCTACGTTCAGGTAATAAAAATTTGACCATCCGTTGGTGCTGGATTGTCCTTCGGGTCCGATATAGCCATTATCATCCGGCTGCAATACCCCGGATGGGTTAAAAAAAGACGGATCCAATGGGATTCCTTCGCCACTGGGCTCCTGGGGTGTTCCATCACCCAGATAGATTGGTCCTGTATAACCATCTTCATCCGGGTCGTCACCGATCACCTGGGGGGTAAAGTCATTCCCGGAGTTGACATACCCCGGTTCAGCGGAGGAAATGATTTCCTGCCCCAGGACGATTGAAGTGGGGATCAACAATATTGTTATGATCACGAACAGGGTGCGTACTGAAAAAAGTTTTCGCTTCATGTTGGTTTCTCCTTTGAAAACCGGAAACGAAAGAAAAGACGGCAAGATATGATGTCTGCACAATTGGATTAATTTGTATCTCATAATACATTATAAATATCCTTTTGAAAAATACAATATGGAATTATTTCTACTCTAAAAATAACTGCATATATACTTGCATCTGGAATGGTTAACGAAAGATTGTTATCCTGATAATTGCGAATAAAGAAAATAAAATGTGGAAATTTACCCTTTACATCCATTCCTGATAATTAGGGTTATTTGTCACCACCAAACCTGGATGAGCAACAGACGAAAAATCTAAACAAATAAGGTAAAATGACATCGGACGATATCCATAATGTCCCATATTTATTATTCCAAAAGGAGAATCTGGAATGAGCATGTGGAAAATATTGTTGACCGATGGTTTGGAAGAAGTAGGTCAGGAATACCTTCGCCAGTCAGCGGAAGTTGTCAACCAGCCTAAAATTACAGCAGAAGAACTTCTGGTGGTCGCCAAGGAATATGATGCCCTGATCGTCCGCGGGCGTACCAAGGTCATCCCGGCTGTGTTCGAGGCAGCCGGTGACCGTTTGAAAGTGGTTGGGCGCGCCGGTGTGGGTGTGGATAATATCGACCTGAAGGCAGCCCAAGCCCACAATGTCATCGTTGTCAACTCGCCCATAGCCACCACAATCAGCGTTGCGGAATTGGCGATGAGTCTTATGATGGCGGTAGCCCGGGAAATCCCGCGTGCTGATGCAACCATGAAAGCCGGGCAATGGATCAAGAAGGAATTGGTTGGGGTTGAATTATATGGAAAAACCCTGGGAGTAATTGGATTTGGTCGGATTGGCGCCACGGTCGGCGCCCGGGCAGCCGGTTTTGGAATGAAAGTTTTGGGTTGCGGCTTCACCTCAACACCGGAGCAGATCCGGCAGCGCGGCGGTGAACCGGTTTCGCTGGATGAATTATTGACCCGTTCCGATATCATCTCTCTGCACATTCCGCTTACCAATGAAACCCGTAATATTCTGAATGCCGAAGCGTTCGCCAAGATGAAAGACGGCGTTCGGATCATTTGTGCAGCCCGTGGCGGTGTTATTGATGAAGCTGCACTTCTGGCTGCCCTTGAATCCGGCAAGGTTGCCGCGGCAGGTTTGGATGTGTTTATTGCCGAACCACCCGGACTCACTGCACTGGTGGCTCATCCCCGGGTTGTCTGCACCCCGCATATCGGCGCACAGACTGTGGAAGCACAGGAACGGACTGCCATTGACATTGGCAGTGAAGTCCTGGCTGCCCTGAAGGGTGAAGCACTTCGCTGGCGTGTAGCATAAGGTCAATTCAGGAGTGCAGGTAAAAACCTGCACTCTTGTTTAATAGATCAACCTGTAATAATCATTTCAATTGCGGAAAGGTGATCATGGAAAAGCTGAACACATTGAAGACCAAATTGAGTGAGATTACCTATCTGGGACGCGCCGCAGCAGTCCTGGGTTGGGATCAACAAACCTACATGCCCTCGGGTGGGGCTGAAGATCGCGGAAACCAATTGGCAGTGATAGGAAGTCTGGCTCACCGCCTTTTCACCAGTCCCGAAATTGGGGAGCTTATTGAAGACAGCAAACCGCTTGTGGCATCCATGGATCCGGATTCGGATGATGCCTGTCTGCTGCGGGTTTTGGATAAGGCTTACAAGAAAAACATCTGTGTTCCCGAGGAACATGTGGCGGAATTTGCCAGGATCACGTCAATTGCCCAGGAAGTCTGGGCGCGGGCTCGGGCTGCATCTGATTTTCCGGCTTTCCGCCCGCATTTGGAACGAATTGTGGAGATGCGTAGGGAATATGCCGCTTTCTTTAAGCCATACGATCATGTTTACGATCCGTTGCTGGATGATTTTGAGCCAGGTTTAACAACTGCCGAGGTTCAAGCGATATTTACAACGTTGCGTCCCCAGCAGGTTGAATTGATCCAGGCGATCACATCCCGTCCCCAGGTAAATGATGCCTTCCTGCACCGCGATTATCCGGAACAGGGGCAATGGGATTTTGGGGTGGAAGTCGCCACCCGCTTTGGCTTTGACTGGAACCGGGGTCGGCAGGATAAATCCGCCCATCCCTTCACCACCTCCTTTGGCATTGGTGATGTTCGGATTACCACCCGCTTTGATCCGGAACGGAGCGCCTCGGCATTGTTCAGCACCATGCACGAAACCGGTCATGCACTATATGAACAGGGCTTTGATAAAAGCCTGGCTGGTACACCCCTGGCTGATGGCGCCTCCATGGCTCTCCACGAGTCACAATCCCGCCTGTGGGAAAATCTGATCGGTCGCTCCCTGTCATTCTGGACCTTCTTCTTCCCGCTATTCAAGAAGCGTTTCCCGGAACAACTGGAGGGTGTGGACCTGGACGGCTTCTTCCGTGGCATCAACAAGGTGGAACCTTCTCTGATCCGCGTGGAAGCTGATGAAGCCACCTACAACCTGCACGTGATGCTGCGGCTGGAATTGGAAATTGCCCTGATGGAAGGCACATTGGAGGTCAAGGACCTGCCTGAAGCATGGAATGCCCGCATGAAGGAATATTTGGGGATTGTTCCACCGAATGATGGTGTGGGTGTCCTGCAGGATGTTCACTGGTCAGGCGGGATGATCGGTTACTTCTCCACTTATGCTCTCGGAAATCTCATTTCTGTGCAGCTCTGGGAATGCATTCTCAAGGATCTTCCTGATCTGGAAGACCAGATTGCCCACGGTCAATTTGAATCCTTGTTAAGCTGGCTTCGTGAAAAAGTTCACCGCCATGGTTTCAAGTTTGAACCACAGGATCTGGTGCGCAGGATTACCGGAACCGGCATTGATCCCCAGCCTTATATGCGCTACCTGAAAAACAAGTACAGCTACATTTACGGTTTCTAATCAACTTCTCCTGGCTGCTGGAACCGGGAAACACCTGGCTCCGGCAGCCATTCCCTTCCGTTTTTTATTTATAATATCTCCATCTGAGGAAAATTCCATCTGTAACGTATTGGTTCGGTCATGAAAGAATTGCGGAAATCTGTCCATTTATTTTTTCTGCCGCTGACCCTGTTTCTCCTCCTCGGGTTTTCAGGATGCCAGTTTCAAGGGATTCCTGCTTCATCCTTGTTAACTCCGGCATATTTACGGACGCCCTTTACACTGACCCCGATGGCAACATTCATCCCTTTTACAATGGCGCCCCTCCCCACGGATACGGATGCACCCACAGTGGAGCCAACCTTCACGGCAAGTTCAACCTCAACCCCATCCCTTGAACCGTCAGCCACTTCCTCACCCACCCTGGATTTGTCTGCTTCCCCCACGCCCGATTACTCTCCAACTCCCAGCCTCCATCCTTCACGGACTCCAACCATTACCCGCACTGCCCGACCAACCCGTACACCAACCCGGACACCCACGCCCACAATTCCGTTGGCGGATTTCCGGGTTGTTCGACCGGGTCCATTTTCCCGGGTGACTTCGCCTTTGCATGTCTATGGAAGCGCGATACCCGGTGCCGATGGGGTGGTATACGTGGATTTAATCGGGGAATTTGGGGAATACCTTTCCCGCCAGGCACTGCGCTACGGCACCGGCTTGGGAACTCCGGTGCTAATCCAACCGGAAATCGAATTTTCCCTTACAGGGGCATCCGAGCTGGCGCGGCTGGTTGTTTATTCGCTGGATACTGCCAATCGAATCATTGGACTGACATCGCAGGATCTCATTCTACTTAAGGTTGGTGAAGACCAAATTTATACACCCTGGACCCAACTGGAACCCTTCGAGGTGACACTGCCCAAGCCAAACCAGGATGTATATGGGGGATTTGTAAATGTCATTGGCATGGCTTGTGGTGTGAATGCCAATCCATTGATTTTTGAGTTAATTGATGAGCAGGGAAGGGTTGTTGGGTCAACCGAAATCCTGATTGATCAGCCCATTCCCGGCTATTCCCATGCAGCAATGAACGTGATGGTGCCTTACCAGGTCAATGAACGGACACCGGTGCGGTTGACCTTGCGTCAGGAGAGTGCCGGACGGATCCCCGGCACGGTAACCCTGTGGTCGGTACCGGTCAATGTGTTTCCGTAAAATTTTGTCCGATGGTCCACCAAAAATTGATCAGCTGCATCTTCGATAGGTGTTGAAAAAGATGCTGCAATTCCTTCAACGCATCCAGTGCCTTGTGTCGTTGGTAATCGGTTAATTCCAGGGCGGCAAATTCATCCATATCCAGGACCAGCTGTCTTCCATCCGGGTAAACCAGGAGGTCAATCGCCAAATCCATGTATGACACCGCACCATCCAGGATTTCAGCCGGCTCCGTGATATTACAATACCAACCTTTCAAGGAATCATCCAGATGGTTGTGGATTTCGAAAATGTTATACCAGCGGTCGAAATAATATGCTTCCAGGAAGCGATCACCCTTTTCCAACACGATCTCATGGAAGGGCAGATTATGACGATTGAAGAAAGCTTCCAACAACAGACCATTTTTTGTGCGGTCCATGGTTCTGCCGGAATATCGCCATTTTTCGTTTCCCCGGGGGTCAAGTTTGATCACCACCAGATCATCCATCGGTTGGGGCTTCTCCATTCTGAAGGCAAATCACCCCGTCCCCGGCAAGAGCGACGGTAATTAAATCACCAATTTTTAGCAGCTCCCGGGCAGGCAGGCTGGTGGTTTGAAATTGAAAGCCAACCCCATTGTCCAGGCGCAGCATTAACCGGTAATGATCCCCCCGAAAAACCCAATCCTCCACTCGCCCCTGCAACTTGTTCGGTGAATCGCCCTCCCACAAGATTGATCCGGGACGGACAAGTACATGGACATTTTGACCTGGATGAAGTGAGGAGACATCATCGCAGAAAGCCAGCCATTTTCCCACGGATGTTTCGATATACAAAGGCGAAATTGAGCTAATCTTCCCGGGCAGGAGATTGGTCAAACCCAGAAAGGCTGCAGCCCAAGCAGTGCGCGGTCTATCATAAACCTCGGCAGGGGGTCCGTCCTGTTCGATCTGTCCATGATGGAGAAGAACAATACGGTCCCCGATTGTAAAGGATTCTTCCTGATCATGGGTTACATAAATAGCTGGAATGCCGGTCTGATGCAGGAGCCGGCGCAGTTCGGTGCTCAATTCCTCCCGCAGTGCTCTGTCAAGTGCCCCCAGCGGTTCATCCAGCATTAACAACCTTGGCTGGGGTGCCAGTGCGCGAGCCAGCGCCACCCTTTGTTGTTCACCGCCGGATAGCTCAGTCACCCGGCGGCTGGCAAAGGAAGTTAAATTTACCCTTTCCAATGCTTCAGCAACCCTTTGGTGAATTTCTGCTTTTGGCAGATGCTGCATCCGCAAGCCAAATGCCACATTATCTGCAACATTCCGATGGGGAAAAAGGGCATAATCCTGGAACATCAATCCGAACCGCCGCAGGTGGACTGGCACACCTTTCAAGTTTTGACCTTCCCAGAAAACATCTCCGCTGTCCGCTTCCTCCAGCCCGGTAATGATGCGCAAAAGGGTGCTTTTACCGCTGCCGGATGATCCCAGCAAACAAACAGTCTCCCCGGAATGGACACTGAAAGAAACCCCCTGCAAAAGGGGTTTCCCTTCGTATGTTTTGTGTATATTGTGAATTTCCAACATGTTTCCAATGCTACCATAAACCATGGATTTTCGTCTCTTGACTTTCCCGCTTGATCGAGGGATAATAAACCTGATACCTTAAAAAGCGTTGACGGAGAAAAGTACACCGGCGGAAGCCGACAGGGAACTCCAGGCATCGACTGAGACCTGGAAACGGGGAAAACCGGTGGAAGTTCGCTCCCGAGCCGCCCAGGGGAACCCACTGCCATGGGACGCAGGGAAAGTAGTCTGGGACGCATTGCCAGCGTTAACTGGCAGACCAATCGCCTGGTGATTGTCAAGGCTGTTGGAATGAGCGGGCTGTCTTTGGCAGCCAAACAGGGTGGTACCGCGGGTTCCCTCCCGTCCCTTTGGGCGGGAGTTTCGTTTTAATTTCGGTTTTTTTACCGATCAGGAGGAAGGATGTCTGAAGAACACTCTATCTTAACTGAGTTGGAACAAATCCAACAGAAAGCACTTCGGGAACTGGCATCCATAGTGGATGATGCCGGTTTGGGAGCCTGGCGTAGTGTCAATCTGGGGCGCAGTTCACCCGTTGTGCTGGTTTTCAGCCAGATGGGTAAATTCCCACAGGAAATCCGCCGTCTGGTGGGTCAGCGTGCCAACCAGATCAAGCTGTCATTGGAAGCCGCTTTTAATGAACGCCTGGATCAGATCCAGGAAGCGGCGCTGGCTCAGCGCTTAATCACGGAATGCCTGGATGTCACCCTGCCCGGACGTGCTTTTCCAGTCGGCAGACTGCATCCCACAACCCAAACATTACGTGAAATTTATCGTGTGATGGGTGAAATGGGTTTTCAGGTTTACCGCGCCCGGGATGTGGAAACGGATGATTACAACTTTACCCTGCTGAACATACCACCTTATCATCCGGCACGGGACATGTGGGATACCTATTACACCACCACACCAGGCATGGTGCTTCGTACGCATACTTCGCCGGGTCAGATCCGCGCCATGCGTGAATTTGCTCCCGAACCCATCCGGGTAATATTACCGGGGATGTGCTACCGGTACGAACAGGTCAGCACCCGCAGTGAAATTCAATTCAATCAGGTGGAACTGTTAGCTGTGGGACGCGGGATTACATTTGGCGACTTGAAGGGCACACTCACTGATTTTGCCCGTCGCATGTTCGGACAAAACGTCCGCACCCGGCTGCGCCCTTCATATTTCCCATTTACCGAACCAAGCGCAGAAATGGATGTGGAGTGTTTTGTCTGCGGCGGCAAAGGCTGCCAGGTCTGCAAGTTTGCCGGCTGGCTGGAAATCCTGGGCTGCGGCATGGTTCATCCGAAGGTATTGGAAAACGGTGGATATGATCCGCGCGAGTTCACCGGATTCGCTGCCGGCATGGGTCCCGAGCGGATAACCATGCTGCGTCACCGGATTGAGGATATTCGTTACTTCTGGCAGAACGATGTCCGTTTCCTGGAACAGTTCTAAGGAGGATTTCAAGAATGAAAGTTGTTCTTTCCTGGTTAAAAGATTACGTGGATATTGACCTTTCCCTGGTGGAGCTGGCGCGCCTGCTGACGCGCATCGGTCTGGAAGTGGAGGAAATCAACTCAATCGGTATGCCGTTCCCGGAGAATTCCAATGTCGGTGGCGGTCACCGGGAGTTCAAGATCAACGGTCTGGCATGGGATCCCGGGAAAATTGTAGTTGCCCAAATTGATGAGGTCATGCCCCATCCCAATGCCGACCGTCTGGTACTATGCCGATTGAATGACGGCATGCAGGAACTGATTGTCCTTACCGGGGCACCCAATTTGTTTGAATACAAGGGTGCGGGTACACTTCCCAAGCCGCTGAAGGTGGCATATGCCCGGGAGGGCGCCCAAATCTATGATGGACACGCGGAAGGTTTGGTGTTAACCACCTTGAAGCGTGCCAAAATCCGCGGCATTGAATCGTTTTCAATGGTATGCTCGGAAAAGGAACTGGGCATTTCCGAGGAACACGAGGGAATCATGCTTCTGCCGGGAGATGCCCCCACAGGCATGCCGCTGGTGGATTACATGGGCGACGCAGTGTTCGAGATCAACATTCTGCCCAATATGATTCGCAATGCCTGCATGCTGGGTGTCGCGAGGGAGGTGGCTGCTGCCCTGGGTAGACCTTTAAAGAAACCTCAAGCCGTACTCCCCAGGCTGGGGGATCCTATTCAGGGACAGGTGTCCATTCAAATTACCGATTCAAATCTCAACCCGCGTTTCGTTTTGGGTCTGGTGCGGGATGTCACACCCCAGCCGAGCCCGGAAAAAATTCAACGCAGGTTGAAACTGGCGGGAATGCGTCCCATCAACAGCATTGTGGATGCCACCAATTATGTGATGCTGGAAATTGGTCAGCCTTTGCATGCTTTTGACTACGATGTACTGGTTCAGCGCGCCGGCGGCAGGTCACCCGTAATCATCACCCGACCGGCTGCACCCGGCGAGACCTTGACCACGCTGGATGATGTGGAGCGTAAACTGGAACCATTCACCATCATGGTGACCGATACGGCAGGCGCACTTTCATTGGCTGGTGTAATGGGCGGCAGGGAAAGTGAAGTAACGGATCAAACCCGGACCGTCCTGTTGGAAGGTGCATGTTGGAACTTTATCAATATCCGCCGCACGGTTTCTGCCCAACGACTTAATTCTGAAGCTGCCTACCGTTTTTCACGCGGTGTACATCCGGCTCTTTCGGAGCTGGGTGTGGAACTGGGACTGGATCGGATGGCTGCCTGGAGCGGTGGTGCCATTGCAGCGGGACTGGTGGATGAATACCCCCTGCCTGCTCATGATCCTGTTGTACAAATATCCGGGGAGGATATCCGGCACCTGCTGGGAATTGAAATATCCCTGGATGTGGCAGCCAGCCTGTTGGAAAAGTTGGAATTCACCTCCCGCCTGGAAGGTGACAAACTGGTTGTCCAGACTCCACCCCACCGACTGGATATTGGAAATGGTGTCACCGGACAGGCTGATATCATTGAAGAAATCGCCCGCCTGTACGGGTATGACAACATCCCCGCCACCCGGCTTTCCTCCTTACTGCCGCCCCAACGGAACAATCCCAGTCTTGAAAAAGAGGAATTGCTGCGTGATGTGCTGGTCAGGCTGGGTTTACAGGAGGTGGTCACTTATCGGTTGACCGCCCCTGAACGCGAGGAACGGCTTGCTCCAATGAGCGGGGAGTATGTGGAATTGCAAAATCCCATTGCTCCTGACAGGCGTGTAATGAGGCGAAGCATCCTGGCATCGGTATTGGAGGTGGCGGAGAGGAACATCCGTTTGCGGGAACGGCTGGGGTTGTTTGAAATTGGTAATATTTTCATTCCTGATCCGGATGGCGGTCTGCCTGCAGAACCAACCTGGCTCGCCATCTTTCTGGCTGGGCTGCGCCGCCTGCCCGCCTGGAATATTCCCTCTCCTGAACCGGTTGACTTTTTCGATTTGAAGGGTTTGTTGGAAACAATGCTGGCAGAGCTTCACATTGATGATGCCATTTTCCAGCCCGCTCAGGATGAGCGTTTCCACCCCGGGAAATGCGCCGCCATCGTTGTAAATGATATCAAGCTTGGAGTGTTGGGTGAACTGCATCCCGCCATCCAAAAGCGGTGGGACCTGGGTGAACGCCCGGTCCTGGCAGCGGAAATTAACATGGAAGCCTTGCTGGAATGCATCCCCATTCGCCGGGAATCCCTTCCGGTCCCGGCTTATCCTGCTGTTTTGGAGGATATCGCCCTCATTGTGGATGAAGGGATCCCTGCCAGCCGGGTGGAGGAATTGATCCGGCAGACGGGCGGCAGACTGGTGACCGATGTGCAGTTGTTTGATGTTTTCCATGGCGATCAAATCGGCACCGGGAAAAAGAGCCTGGCTTACAGCCTGACCTACCAATCCATGGAGGGCACCCTGACAGATGGTGAGACTGCCCAGGTGCGTAACCGGATTGTCCGCCGGCTGGAACAGGAACTGGGAGCCAGGCTGAGAGGATAATATGACCGATCCCAAATGGCTGGCATGGGCGCAGCACATGCATTCCATAGCCCAGGCAGGTCTTACTTACTGCCGGGATCCTTTTGACAGGGAACGCTATGCCCAATTGAATGATTTGGCTGCTGAAATTCTCGCAAATTATACCGCTCACCCCCTCAATGTCCTTCAGGATATCCTGACCGGCGAGCGGGGTTATGCCACCCCCAAGGTGGATACACGCGGGGTGGTCTTCCAGGATTCAAAAATCCTCCTGGTCAAGGAACGCTCGGATGGCGGGTGGACCCTGCCTGGCGGCTGGGTGGACTTGGGTGAAACCCCCAGCCGTGCAGTGGAGCGTGAAATCTGGGAGGAATCCGGCTATGAAACGCGCGCAGTCAAGCTGCTAGCGCTGTATGATCGCAATCTGCATGGGCATCCCCCGTTTATATTTCACACCTACAAACTTTATTTCCTGTGTGAATTGACAGGCGGTGCACCGGCGATGAGCATGGAAACTGACGGGGTGGATTTCTTCCGTGAGGATTCACTTCCCCCGCTTTCCATCATGCGCACCACGGAATCGGTTCTGCATAGGATGTTTGAACACCATCGAAACCCCGACCTGCCAACGGATTACGATTAATTCGATTACAATATTCCTGAAATCATGGCAAAACGGACGCTGTATCTCCTTATTTTTATATTAATCGCCGCCCTCCTGGCAGGATGCGTTTCACTGGCGGCATACAATCCAAATGCCACCCGCCACCCGGATCCAACTGGAACTGCCACGCAGGTGCTGACCACTCCAACCCCACAAATTCCAACTCCCACACCAACCGCAATACCGGATTGGTGGGTGGAACCGGATGCTCTCAGCGGTTTGAAGATCGAGTTCTGGCACCCCTGGACGGGCAAAATGGCTGAGGTTGTCGCGGCACTGGTGGTTGATTTTAATCGGTCCAATCCCTATGGAATCAGGGTTACCGGCAGGGATTGGGGGGGAAACAGTGGTCTGTCCGGGCAGGTGCTCAACAGAGCGTATTTGCCGGAATTGTTAATGGCAAATCCGGAACAACTGGCTGCCTGGCAGGCGGAATCCCTGGATTTGGTTGACCTTGCAGGTTACCAAAATAATCCCACGTATGGAATTGCAGAGGATGACTACTACCCTGTATTTCGATCCGGCGAGGGAGGGATACTGACATCATTGCCAATCCAGCGGTCAGCGCGGGTGCTTTTTTATAATGTCACCTGGGCAAAGGAATTGGGATTTACAACCCCCCCCGGGACCCCGGAGGAATTTCAGGAACAGGCGTGCAGTGCGGCTGAAGCCAACCGGTCTGACCGGTCAGTGGAAAACAACGGAACCGGCGGTTGGTTGTGGGAATCTGATGCGCTCACATTGGCGTCCTGGTTTGCAGCTTATGGGGCGTCCCTGCCAGAATCATTGGAGTCTGCATATCAATTCAATAACAACAACGTGGTGGATGCCTTCACCTATTTGCGCAGTTTACTGGATTCAGGTTGTGCCTGGTCGGGAAAAACACTTTATCCATATGAAATTTTTGCAAAGAGGCAGGCTTTATTTATTTCCGGGAGCTTGCAGGACATTCCGTCGATCAAAATAGCCATGCCGCATTATCAAAGCACAGATGCCTGGACAATCCTGCCATATCCGGGAGTAAATGGTGAAAAAAATACCATTACCAATGGGGTCAATTTTGCCATTCCATCATCCGATCCGGCACGGCAGCTTGCCGCCTGGATATTTGCCCGCTGGATGCTTCTGCCGGAACAACAGGTGAAGTTGATTCAGGCAGGTGGAACATTTCCACTTTCCGAATCGGCAATGGCTGCCCTGGAAAGTTTCAGCCGTCAGAATACCCAATGGGACAGTGCACTGGATTGGATCATGGAAAGTCAGCCGGCTCCCTCGTCCTCCAGCTGGGTGAGGATTGGCGATTTGCTGGAGGATGCCGGTTGGCAGATTGCCCAGCCTTATGTTAAACTTGAAGAAATTCCTGCCGTGCTTGGTCAACTGGATGAGATGATCACCCAGCTTGTTCCTTGACTCAATTTTCCATCCCTTAGATTCCTGAGAGGATAAAAATGAAAAATCGAAATCTTTTAATGATCCCCGGACCCATTGAATTTGAACCTGCAGTCCTGGCAGCATTGGGTGCTCCGACAACAAGCCATGTGGCACCCAATTTTATTGAGGTGTTTGGTCAGGCGTTGGAGCGAATGCGGATGGTTTTTCTGGCTCAAGATGGTCAGCCATTCATCCTTGCCGGATCCGGCACGCTAGCCATGGATACTGCCGCTGCCAACCTGGTGGAACCGGGTGATTCTGTGCTGGTGGTTAACACAGGATATTTTGGCGACCGGATGGGAGATATCCTTGCCCGGTACGGAGCCAGAGTCACCCATGTGCGTACCGCAGTTGGTGACCGTCCGAAGTTGGAGGAAGTGGAAGCGGCTTTGTCCACCGGACATTACAAGGCAATGTTCGTCACCCATGTGGATACGTCCACCGCGGTTCTGACCAATATCCATCCCCTGGCAGCCCTGGCACACCGGCATGGGGCAATGATCGTCGTGGATGGGGTCTGTTCGGTAGCCGGTGAGGAACTGCGTATGACCGAGTGGGATGTGGACCTGGCATTTACCGCCTCCCAGAAAGCGGTTGGAACGCCTCCGGGTCTGGCGCTGGTGGTTGCCCGTCCGCGTGCCATGGAAGCCTTCCATTCCCGCAAGACTCCCGTAGCCAGTTATTATTCCGACTGGAAGAACTGGCTGCCCATCATGGAAGCCTACGAAGCCCGAAAGGGAGCTTATTTTGCCACCCCGGCGGTCAACCTCGTCTGGGCAGTAAATGTCAGTCTGGGGCAGATCCTGGCTGAGGGCATGGATGCCCGATTTGCCCGGCATGTGCTGCTGTCACGGGCTTTCAAGGCAGGCATGGCTGCCCTGGGATTGAATGAAGTACCGGTGCGTCCGGAGATATCCGCCAACACACTCACAGCGCCACGCTATCCAGCCGGTGTTGCAGGAGCTGATTTCCTGGCACGGACCGGCAGGGCGGGTGTGACGTTGGCAGGTGGTTTGCACTCTGCCATTAAATCGGAATATTTCCGTGTGGGGCATATGGGTTCGGTGAGTGCCGGTGATATTCTGGCTGTTTTGGGAGCAGTGGAGACTGCCCTGGTCGGTTGTGGGTATGAATTTGAGCCGGGTGCCGGAGTCTCAGCCGCGCAGGCAATTATTGACACCCACTAAAAAGTGATTGAAATAACATGGACTGGATGATCATCCAGTCCATGTCTTTTTATGCCAAGTCAGAAAGGCATCCTTGGGAACCATTCCGCTGAAGAGATCAACGAATGATCAACGGAACCTGGATGGTATAGACTGCCTGATAAATCAAGTGCTGGCGGCTGATGGTTGAATCTGCTTTGATACCCCCCAACAGATGAAGCTGGGTTTGCCAGGCAAGCATCGCCAGTCCCGAAACTGTACCCTGTTCAGTTGCATCCGCTTCAATCCAAGTATCCTTGTCGGGTGCATATTGTAACAACCTGGCAGGAGCCAACTCATCCTGGTCCACTTTCCCGCCGAAGACATAAATTGCATCCACCATGGTAGCCGCACCCATGGCATACCTTCCGTCCGGGAGGGGTGCTTTTTGTTCCCAGGCTGATTCACCGTTCTGATCACGCTGGGGAAAATATACATCATTATTCGTCAGCGGCTGGGTACCGTCAGTTCCACCCAGGACAAAAATTTTACTTCCCACGGTAACCGCCGCTGATTGGCTGCGGGGAGTTGGCAGGGAACTGCGCTCCACCCAGGTGTCTTCCACGGGAAGGTACTCAAATACCGTATCAACAATACGGGTGCCATCCCAGCCACCAAACAGGTACAAATGCCCCTCCAACTCAGCCAGGGCATAACCGGAACGGGGCTGCGGGATGGATGTTAAAATCTCCCAATCATCCTGGCGGGGGTCGTATACCTCCAGCCTGTCGGATGGTTTTCCATCGGGCAGGGTTCCACCCGGCACATAGATTCGTTCCCCTATTAATACTGCCTGGATCCCACTCACCGGAGTGGGTTTGGGCGCACATTCCACCCAGGTGTCAGCTGAGGGATCAAATGCATAGGTCTTGCCGGTCACACCCGTATCCGTCTTTCCACAGATGAAATAAGCGAGGCGTTCGTATCCGGCGATTGCCATGCCTTCACAGGGGATTGGCAGATCCGATCCGGTGCTCCACCGGTCAATCGTTGTAACCGCGGGATTGATGGTTTCGGTCGGGTAAAGTCTGCCTGAATTAATCCAAATTTGCCTGCCGATTAATCCACCGATTGTTAATAATGCAATGGATAGAATCGCAACAAAGGTGATCCGGGTTGAGTTGCGATACCATGGAAGGACTGCTTGAGTGGATGTTACCGCCGTGCCGGGTTCCATCGCTTCATCAGGGGTTGAGACCTGCGGCAGACCAGTGATCAATCCGATTTTCATGGCATAGAGGGTCGCCTCGGTGCGGGAGGTGACGCCGATTTTGGTAAAAATGTTCCTCAGGTGCACCTTGACTGTGTTGGGACTGATGACAAGCTGCTGGGCGATTTCCTTGTTGCTTGCCCCGGTTGCAACCAGCTCCAAAATATCCAGCTCACGCTTGCTCAGTCCATTCTCATTGGTCATGGGAATATTATAAACCATACCCCTTATTGAATTGATGAAAAATTGGGGATTGAAAATGATGACGCGATGCGTTATGATCATGGTATGACGCATTGCGTCAATCAAGGTTTGATCAGGAGAGTCAATCATGACCACGGAACCTGTGGAAGATAAGAATATGGCTGAAAAACATCCCCATCATGCCGCACTGTATGACCTGGCGCGCCGGGTGATGCTGGCAGCAGCGGGCGCGACCATGCTTGCCTCGGACGAAATTGAAGAATTCGTTAAAAAATTGGTGGAACGGGGTGAATTGGCTGAACAAGACGCCCGCAACTTGATTCGTGAGGTGTTGGAAAAGCGGGAGAAGGTAGCCACCGAGCGCAAGGCGGAACAGGAACGCAGCCAGCCGGCGCCGGTGACCAGAGCGGATATTGACATGCTCAATGCCCGTCTGGAGGAACTGGCGAATAAATTGGATGAGCTGTCCAAATCCCGCCATGCGCACGATTAAACGTTACACCAACCGCAAGCTGTACGATCCGCAGGAGAGCCGGTATATTACCCTGGAGGAACTCGGTGAACTAATCCGCCAGGGGGAGGAAATTGAAGTGCGTGATCACATCACAGGAGCGGACCTGACCACGCTGGTCATGTTGCAAACCGTGCTTGACCAGGAAAGACGGCAGGGAGCGTGTTTATCAAAGGAGATCCTCAGACAGGCTATCCAGGCTGGGGAAGGAGCGATTTCCCAGTTGAGGTACGCCCTGGATTCATTCATCAATCCATTAACTGTCGTTGAGACGGAGATCATCCGGCGCCTTGATATCCTGGTGAAGAATGGGACGCTTTCAAGCGGGGAAGGGGATCGGATGCGCCAGCTGCTTCTGTCAAAGGAAATGCACACTGGAGCAGATGGTGAAACATCCGCTCCAGTGACCAGGGATGAGGTGGAGAACTTGCTCCGTCAAATTGAGGAACTCAGCCGGCGAATAGATGGTTTAATGTAACTCCTTATCTTTTATGGAGTGATGGTGAAAATCTCTCCGGGAGTGCCGGCTTCCACTTCCGGGAAATAATTTTCCCAGGCACGCGCAGGCAGCACGCGAAACTCACCAGCCTGTGTGGGCAGCAATTTGTATGTCAACTGGTAGGTGCCGGCGGGCAGTTGTTCTGCAATCCACTGAATGCTGTCATCGTATATTTTCGGCTGCTCGAAAATCCACCAACCCCAACCGCGGGCGAAGGGATCATCCGGATTGTAGGTTTCCAATTCACCGGATTGTTCGCCCTGCTGGGTGGTCTTCAGGGCTTCATTAACCACTTCCGTACCAGCTGGGATGATGTCCTTGACTACCACGTAGTAAAGATTCTCAGGCACAGTCAGAGTCAGACGCACCAGCAGCACTGGATTTTCAGCACCTAGGCTGGCTTCCGAGGTTGATTCGCAATCCGGCAGGCGGCAATTCTGGGCAATTGGGTAATATACCCGTTCGATCGTCATGCCGCGCTGGACTGGCGGGATGGTCTCCACCGGACGATCCACCTGAAGATATGCCCGGTAATATAATCTGCCGGTTCCTTCAGAACGTTCCAGGCGCAGGGCGTTGGGGTCGTTTCGCAGCAATTGATCAATGGTTGCAGCAGCATTTACCGTGTTCAATGTATCCACACCGGACACCTCTCCGTTGGCGAGGGGGGTGCTGTTCAGAGTTGCCTGCCAGGTATAATCTCCTTTTAATTCACCGGTGCCTTTCAAATATTGGACCAGCGCGAACATGATCCAGGCGTTTTCATAACTGGATCCCCACCCGCCGGTAGCTTTTCGATTTAGTGAGAGGTAGCGTACAGCATCCACCAATAAATCGGATGCAGGATCCATTCTTGCCAGCGCATAGATCACGAAAGCCGAAGTGGAAAGCGAGCTGGAATAACAATGCCAATCATCAACTGTATTCGTCCAATATGTCCCGGTGGCGACGCGGGAGGCTGTGGATTTCAAATCCGTGAGCAGGGTATCTCCCATGCTGGGATTTTGGGGGGCAATGGATAATGCCAGCAAAGCCTTAGCCCAGGGATCCATCCTTTCCCGCAATGTATAGAGATTTTCAAGCGGGCGGTCACTTTCGCCGAGCAGGGAGAGAGTGTATTCAATAAACACCAGTTGGTTGATCTGCCAGTCATCCACATCCATTTTCGCTGGATACAGGTTTGAAAGAATATAATCCCGGGCAGCCGGCATCGTTTCCGATTTGACATAGAAGCCGGTCAATTCGGCTTCTTTGAGGGCAAAGAGGGCATAGGTCGTCAGGTATAAATTGCTGGTTTTATTGGCTGTCCAACCCCAGCCGCCATCTGAATTTTGAATCCGCTCGAGCCTTTCGATGACATCCATAATGGCATCCTGCAAGCCGGGCATCAGATCAGGTCGGTCGAGTTCCAGATCGGTCAGAGCTTTGTATACCGACAGGTTGGGCATCAAGGTGGATAGAGCTGGTTCGGTGTAATCCAGGTCATAGGGTTCAATGGCTCTCAAATCGGAAAGAATGGAAGCTGCCAGTGAGGGCATCACCTCAAGCTGCAATTCCGCTCCGGTTGGTTCGTATGAACGCGGCAGACTGACAATCTCCAACCGCTCCCCGCCGGTTGCTAGGAATCCTGCAGTGCCAAAGGTTTGTGGAGAGGAATAACGCAATACCGGCAATTTTCCCCAGATTGGTTTGGTGAGGTCGTTGTAATCACCGGCGGTTGCACCAAATGTCAGATCAAGGGAATCCGTGCCTTCCACTTTTCCCCACCAGCTGACCCGCACCCGACCGCCCGATTCAATGGTCACCGGCTGGATGGATTGTGCCGGATCATCGAGAGTAAAACCTCCACCATTGAGGAAAACCTGGGTTTCCAGTGTGCCGGATGTGTTGTTATGAACAATCGCAGCCAGCTCCACACGGTCTCCAAGCACCAAAAAGCGCGGCGTAACCGGGCGGACAAGCAGCGGTTTGGTGGTGATCAATTCACAGGTGTCTGACCCAACCTTGACATCAGTGGTCAATCCGCGCACATCAGCCACCCAGGTGGTCAGGTTGTCGGGCAGGGTCAATGTCACCTGGGCGGTGCCATTGTCATCTGTCACAACGGAGGGATTCCAATATGCGGTATCCCGAAAATCCTCACGGGTGGGTGGCGGGACGATTCCGCTCCCTTCACCACCTCCACCGCCGCGGCCAAATCCGCCGGCTGGGGCAGGGAGCGAGCGCAAATTATATGAAGCCAAAGACAGGCTGGAATAGACACCCAATGGGAAGGGATCGTAAAACGCTTTCTCGATCACCTCGGAGTTGGGATCCGCCAATGCCAGGACAGCCTTGTCGACCAGGGAGAAAGAAAATTCAGCCTGTACCGGCTTGCCCTGGGAGTCAGCAGCATGGATTGTGTAGGTCATCTCCTCGCCCGGTCCGGATTGATCAGCTTCCGGGCTTACTTCCACTTCAAGCAATTCATGCGAGACATCCACCTGCAGCGGTAAATAGCCCATCAGAAAATCAGGTTTTTGACCAGCCGGATAGCTGATCAAAGTAATGGACACGAAGACATTGGGAGCATATTCGTCGGTAATTGGCAATTCAATGGTATAACTGGAACCTTCAAACGAAAAGGTTTCCCAGTGGATTACATTCCGCCGTTCAATCGCAGCCAGACCAAACACAGTACCGGGGAGTGAATTGGGGATGAAAATACTGGCAGTATCTCCGGGTTTATAGAAATCGGCATTCGCCAGTGGTTGAATTCGCTGGTTGGGACTGCGCGGCCAGGCAGCGGCTCCTGATCCGCCCACCCAGACTTGGGTCTGGCTGATCGCACTGCTCCCGCGCACCTGCAGCATGTAGACACCAGGATCGGGCGGGGTGAATGCCACCCGCGCTTTCCCATCCGTGCCGGTTGTCAAATCCGTGCTGGCAACCTCATCCAAAACCTGGTTGTACTGCTGTTCTCCTGTATCCGGGTTGATGCCGCCTTCCTCCCACTCAACCCGGGAAAATGTGGCAACCAGGTCAAGATTGCCCCAGGGCTTTCCCTGCCAGTTCACCGTCAGAATATCAAATCCCATGATTGATTCTGCGGCGCCTGACCAGGCATCAGACCGGATGCCGATGTAAAAATCATCCGGGTGGAGGGTTACTTCTGTGCGGGCGCTGACCGGGAAACCGCTTTCATCAGTAATGGTGAATTCGACCATGATTTTTTGTTTATTTTCAACATCGACCACTCCTGCCAGGTCGGAGCCGGCAACATGGAGGGAGAATAATCCATCTGCGTCGGTATAATCATCCCCCTCAAGCAGTGGACCCCCCCAACTCTGGGTGCAGTAAAACCAGCAGAAGCGCAGCCAGTTATCATTTTTTCCAACCTGGTATCCACCCGGGATGTTAAAATAATCATCTCTTACATATACAGCCCAGTGGATGGGCAGACTGCCCGCAGGAGCCCCAAAGTAATACCGGGCATCAGCGGTGATATTCAAATCGTCGCCGGTCAACAGTTGAGATACATCAGATTCAACCGACAGATCGATCTCCGGCTTGCGATATTCCGCCACCTGGAAGGTAATGGATTGATAATCGTCGCTTGGGGTTGATTCCAGGGAGTAAATCCCTGGTGCGGCATCCTCAGGCAGGGTGAATTCACCCGATGCGGTACCATATGGCGAGAGTTCCATATCAATCGTCTGCATCAGGGTATGGGTTCCGGTGACAACATCGTAAGGAGAATAAAGTTGGAAGGATACCTGGGATAAATCCGGAATTGAATATCTGCCTTCACTTTGATTGTGAGCGGCTATCCGGAAATAAACTGTTTGTCCGGGACGATAGATCGGACGGTCTGTGTACATGTAATAACTGGGTTCATTTTCACTATAGTTGAAGGACATCCCAAACTGCCAGGGTTGTATGCCGACTGACATGCCGGTACGCGCCATTCCAAATAAATCATCACCGGGTTCATTCATGACCGCATAAATGGATTCAAAATTCTCCCTGTCAGGCGGCAGGTCCACTTTGAGTATTCCATCCGCATCCGTAACCCCTTCCGCCAGGATGGTGCCGTCATGATCGTAAACCGTGACTGGTTCGCCTGCAGCTGGAATGTCATCCCGTAGATTTAACGCCCAAAGGAAAAGGGTTTCCCGGGATACTTTAAGCAGCATCTGCACCCGTGAGACAACAGCCATGAAGTGCTTGTCGCCATAAAAATCCCGGGCATCATATGAAAAAATATGATAAATATACAATCCCGGATCCAGTTTGCTGCCATCCGGCTGCAGATCAATCGATATTGCCTGGTCGCGGTTGGGTACAAGGTTCAGGTCCTGATGCCAGCTCATATCCGGTGACAGAGACATCAATGATGAATCTTTGTTTTCCCCGATGATTGCTTCTTGTGGATTATAAGCTGCCATTGATATATCCAAACCTGGCAGGTTGGTGGCTTGGGCTGCAATGGCAGTCTCTCTGGGGATGATGGTCAATATGTGAGGTCCCATATCAATGGGGAGAATGCTTAATTGCGGGGTGAGTCCAGATGTCCGTAAATTTTTACTAATTGGATTGCCCATCCGGCGTCCCCATTTATCCACTAAATTGGATGATATGATAAGAGTGTATGCAGTATCTGGTGTGAAAAACGCAGATACATAGATGCTCCTGTTGTAACCATAATAATAGGCATCCTCGATGGGTGGAGAAAATGTAACCATCTGTTCCCAGTCCTGATTCAGCAGCAACGGGGTTGTAAACTCAAGGGAGACCGATCCATATCCACCCATATAGACCTGGATGGGCTCTCCAGCTCTTGGATACATGGATTTCAATCCCAAGGCGGGGACTGTCTGGAACCGGTTGATATGGTCATTCTCCAAGGGAGTCCCACTGAAACTCAGGGCTTCGGTTGAAATATTCAAAACATAGTTTTCGTTATAATCCAGCAAGCCGGATGGTTTCCAGGTGAGAATATTGCCGGCGTCATTCCATTCGAACGATCCGGGAACAGGAATTTCAGCCTCGTTTTTAATTGAAGTCGCTGATTCGGTACTGGTTGCATCCATAGCCTGATTAAACGTAATTTCAATGGATTGATCCAGATCCATCGGCATTTCAGTCGGCAGGGTCTTGATAATCCTGGGCAGGGTTGTCCGAAACACCCAGGCGGGTATGTCCTGCAGACTGGTTCCGGCAGTGCTGGTTAAATCCTGATTGAGTGTTACAGTATAGGTGGTACCTCCAGCCAGACCCGGATCCGGTCGGAGGATATAAGTGCTGGTGTTCAACCATTCCGCCGTGCCTTCCACCGGGGGATCAACCGTAAAGGCTGCGGGATTATCCCCGGCTTCTGCGCCGAGGGCAACCACGGGCTGGTTGAATGAAACCACGATTGCTGAAGATGCCGAGACATCCACCGAACCATTATTGGGCAGCATTTCTGATGCCTCCAGGGGGGCGGGCGATTGGAAGGTGAACATAACCGGGTTGAGTAAAGCCAAACCATTGGCAGCCTTGGCAGTAGTATCCAGGGTGAGGGTAAGTTCTGTTCCAGGTGAGAGGGCTTTGTCCGGAGAAAATACCAGGGTGGCATCATCCGACCACTTGTATTTTCCACCAAGGGCTGGCACCACTTTGAGGGCAGCTTCAACGGAACGTGTGTCCATCTTCTGGTTGAAGTAAAGGGTGATCCTGCCATCCGCCGGGAGAGCGCTCTTGGGAAGAGGCATGGTTTCAACAACCATGGGAGGGAGATCTTCTTTTTGGGGTTTCACCTGATGGGGGGTTGTGGCTTCAGGTGTGGAGGTCGGTTTGGGGCGTATGAATGGCAGGCTGCAGGCGGCGCTGAGCAGCATTAAAACGACAACAATCGCTGCCATCCCATTAAATAATAGCCGGCGTCTGGATGAAATGGAGGTTGGAGGAACCATGATAACCATCCTTTCATTTGGATTACACGGTTTATGATCAATTGTCTATATAAGGATTATAAATCAAAGACGATGCCATTACGAGTATGGTTCCATCCTTGATGATATGCAGTTGTAAGGAGGATTAGCGGCTGTAGCCGTATCCTTCACAGATATTCTCACTGGGTTCAATAATGGCGATGATGGTGGGATCATCTGCAAAGGCGTTGCGCACTTCCCCCAGGATTTTCATGGCTTCCTCACAATAATTATTGCTTTGCCGGTGCATTCCAGCCAGGACGGAGCCGTAAGTGTAATAATACACTGCATTGTTGGGCGTCAGGGGCAGACCTTCAATGACAATCTGGGGATCGACTTCTGAATTGCAGAAACGAACTTCGCAGCTGGTGGCGGCATTACACCCCCGAACGGCACACATCAATGCCGGGATGGCACCCTCATAATTGCGGGATTTGAAATACACAATCCCAAGCTGCCCATAAATATCAGCACTGGTGGGATTGAATTCCAACGCCTTGCGAACATTCGCCGCGGCAATAAAAAACTCGCCCATTTGGGAATATGTTTTTGCAATGGAAAGATATGGAATCGGATCCTTGACACCGATTTGTTTGTTGATATCGACCGCCTTGGCGAAATATTCCAGGGCGCGGTCATTTTGTTTGAGCTGACGCAGGTTGGCGCCAATGGAAATGTACAGGAAGGTCAGCCGCGGGTTGATGGCAACTGCTTTTTCATATTCCTGGATGGCACCGGCATAATTCGCAATGGATTCCTGCACATATCCACTGATGCGGTGGACATCCATCAGAGTATCATCCCGTTCGATTGCACGTTGAACATACTGTTCCGCCTGCACCCATTTTTGCTGGTCCACCAGGATTTCAGCGTAATATGCCAGTGCCAGGGCATTGGTTGCATCCAATTGCAGAGCGCGAATGGCTTCCTGCTCGGCTTCATTGAGTTTGCGCTGACGCTCTTCCGCATCCTGATCATAGGAAGACCTCCAATCCAGCACAAATGCACGGATTGCGTGGGTCATGGTGTCATCCGGGGAGGCTTCCACTGCCTTGTTCACTGATTCCAGGGCTTCATCCATGCGGGTGGAACGCTCAGCCTCGGCAGTCAGCAGGTTGGATGAATACGCCTGGATGCGAGCCAGTTCCGCCCACAATTTACCATTGCCCGGGCTTCTTTGAACCGCAAGTTGATATGCCTCAATGGCTCCTTGCAAATTACCGGCATCAAATTGCATATTGGCTTCCCGGGCATAGGAATCCAGGGTGCGGGTGGGTGTGGGTGTGGGGGAGAACGGAGATACCTGTTCGCCTTCGGCGATTTTTTCGTTCATGCCGCGCAAATAAAACAAGCTGGGCAGTAAAATCGCCAACAGGATTAAAATTACAACCGGGCGGGAACGGGTTGGCGCCCGGCGAAAGATATTCCGGTTGGGGTCACGCCGAACATACATTCAGACTATCCTCAAGGTTCGGGTGATTCCCTGGCTTCCGGTGTGGCGGTAATAATCCCGGATTGAATGGCACAGATATTTATGATTTCCTGGGCATTATAGACGGCATAATCATCCGCGCTCACATTTTGCAACAATGCCTGGGATATTTGCAGTGCTTCCGGGCATTCCTTGCCTTCCGCAAGAGCCAGACCATAGGTGTAATAAAATTGGGCAATTCGTCCATAATCCAGCGGTAATCCTTTCACAACCGCCCCATCCTCTGTTGTTCCACCCCGGACTGCCAGCCGCAGGGATTGAATGGCTCTGGGGATGTCCCGGTTGCGCCTGTACAAAACCCCAATCGTGCCATGCAGATAAGGATCCGAAGGATCATCCTTGATTGCCATTTCTGCGTATTGAATGGCACGGGCATATTCGCCGACTGTTTCATAGGTGCGTGCCAGGTACAGTTTTGGGAGGGGATTCGTGGGATCGAGGGGAATGGCTTTGTTGAATTCCTCGTAAGCCTTGTCATACAATTCCACAGCCCTATAGTTCCGCCCCAATGCCATGTGCAAATCAGCGATATTTGGATTGAGGGCAACCGCAGCTTCATATTCGACGATGGCTTCATTATTATTTTGGGTGATTTCCAATATATAGCCGCGGGCACGGTAGGTTTCAAGCAAATTGGGTCCCAGGGATTGGGCTTTTTTGGAAAGTTCAATGGCTTCCTCCAGGGTTCCAAGACCACCCTGCTCACTTTGTTGTTGAAGCCCCAGAATTTCCGCATGGTAGGCGTAGGGGATCGCGTTGTTCGGTTCCAGCAGCTCCGCCTGCTTGAGTGCATTAATGGCTTCCAGGTAATTTCCAGTCAGTCCCAATGCCCACCCACGTAGCGCCAGTGCGGTGGCATTTTTTGGATTCAATACCAATGCATCACTTGCTGACTGGATGGCTGCGTCATATTGAGAAGTGTAAATTTGTAAACGCGCCAGTTCCACAAATAAACCAGGATCACGGGGTGAGATTTTAATGGCATCCTGATACGCCTGGATGGACTGAGCCAGCTTGCCTTCATCCGCAAGCCCGCGCGCCAGGTTGATGTAATGTTCAGGAGGAAGTGTGGGGGTGGGGGTGGGGATGAAAAGCGGTGGAGTGGCAGGAACGACCACCTGGTTGACATACAGAGCCGCACCGATAAGAATCAACAGAAGCAGAATCCGCCATGGGTTGAACGGTTTTCTGCGCCTGTTCATGCTCCATTTGCTTCCTTTTAAATACATATTTTCATCTTACCATTTTCATTCGGAGAGTCAAGCCTCGCAGGTGCGGGATATGAATCTCTAATCAGTGTTTCATTAATTATTTGACAGGGTTTCCAGTACCTAATGATAATCACTATTGAAAATACCAATGGAATATCCGATTATACAATCCCATCAATAATTTTTTTACCGGGGGGAATTCAAGCAGGGCGTTGTGCCGTCCTGATTTGTAGATGGTCGGACTGGTTGTTCCGGGCAGGGTATTGCTCATGTTGGCGACCAGGGGATCCGGCACCATCAAACGCAAAAATCCTGCATCATTCATACGCAAATCCAACCGGCTGACCTGCTGCATGGGGCGGTCCATCTGGAAGGGAAGGAATTGAGTCAAGATATCCTTCCGTGCAATAAACTGCCAGTGGGAAGCCCCCACATATGCCTGGATTCCCCGGAATGCGAGGCGGGTATCGCTGGTGGAGTTGTAAAAATCCTCAAAGCCTGCTTCCTTGCCCAGGCTGCGGTCAAATTCCAATAATATTTCCCGGGGCACCAGTTGACCGTGCTCCATGGTCACATCCGGATTGGCTTCAGCCCATTCCACGGTGTGTGTGTTCCAGGAGGGATCGGTGCGGATGGGACGGGCGGTGACCATGCCCACATTGGGGTAGGTATCCAGCAATTCAAGTGAACGTCGAAGCCAGCCCTTGGAATAGAGCACATCATTATCCGTGTAGGCAATGATTTCACCGGGCGCTCCGCCAAAGATGATATTCCAGGCACCACCCTTGCCCAGGTTTTTATCTGAAAGGATTAAATATTGAATAATCCCCTGGTCAAAATCCTCCATCAACATCTGCCGGACTTCCGGGCAGCTTCCATTGTCAAAGATCATCAGGTCAAACGGCTGTTTGGTTGCTTCACGAATGCTGTTAATGCAGGTCCTCAATACATCCGGGACCTGCTGATAAAAGCCCCCAATAAACGGAATATAATTCAATACAGCTACAGTAACCGGAGCCGGTAAGGCAACTTTTTTAAGATATTTGGCGGGATTTTGACCAACACGCATGATTGGCTCCTGAATAATTGATGGTTTAATTATTTATTATGCACCCGCCAGCCATGGAAGCGGGTGCGTGCTTTTCCAAATGCTCTGATGGGATGAAAAACAGCATAACTGATCCTTCCCAAAAAGCGGGAATGCAGTTTCACCTGGGGGAAAATTTCCACCTCCCGCCAGAATTTCCGCCATGAACAAGGAAATTTTTGAATCCTGCCTTCCGTCAGGCGACGGTTGCAATCATACAATGTAAAGATAGTTTGCCGCCCGCCCATTTGGCGTACATTTTCGAAAGTTTCGGGCAGCTTGTAATGCGGCTGACCACCTGGCAGGTGACGGTAATCATGGTTCTGATGAATCAACAAAATGTCCATGGAAGAATCAACCAGCTTCCAGCCGCGCTGGCGGGCTTCATAAAGCATCCAGTTATCCCAGCCGGCACGACCCACAGCCAGTTCCGGGATGGAGGTGAAACATTCCCGGGGGTAGATGAAATAGTCACTCCCGGCGGGGGGATGCATTTTCCCTTCACGGAATGTCCACTCCTGCAAGCGGGTTTGCCAGCCTGGAGTGAAATGAAGCGGAGTGCGCACATCCAGATCCCAACGTTGTCCGACCATGAGGAATCGATCCAATTGGCTGGATACATTTTTTGCAGCTTGTAAAAAATCCGGTAGAACAAGGATGTCGGTGTTCAGGTATGCCATGAAGGGGCTGCCATTGTTTTGGCGTGCCAGCTCGAAGATGGATGGGATCATCGGTGTTCCTTGAGAATTACGGCGTACATCTGACAGGACTTTTACACCTAAATCCCGGGCAGCGCTGGCGGAGCCTTCTTCTTCGCCGATGATCAATACTTCCACCTCGTCACCCAGTTCCACCCAGGATTGGATGGCATTACGTTGAATGATGTTGATATGGGGATCAGTAAAAGGTTTTGGGGTGGTAAAAATGGTTAAAAATGGCATAAAGTCATTCCTCCAAAGGAGGATAAGGAAGCCAGGTCTGCCCGGGCATCAGCTTTTGCAGCACCCTGCGTTGAATCAGGCTGATCTTGCGGCGAAAGACGACCAGTTCCTCCGGCAGGATATGGGTAATGGTTTTACGGGATGGTTTCGCCAGGGCAGTGATATACAGTTGCAGGACATTCGAGCGGGGTTGACCATGCAGCCATAACTGATGAATATAATAACCGGCTTTCTTCAACGCCTGTTCAAGCGTGTGAGGGCTGAAGGCGGAGATATGTGCCGGTTCCAGGCTGTCATGAGCATATAGATTGGGTACTTCCACCAGCAGCAAACCATCCGGGGCAAGAGTCGTTTCGCGCAGGTCAGTCAGGGTGCCAACAGGGTCGGGCAGGTGTTCCATTACGTGAATCAAACTGACCAGGTCATACCGGTCCTCCGGGGCGACGACCAGTTCCTCCAGGGATGGTAAAACTTCCAACCCGCGTTCCTGGGCAAAACTGCGGTAGCTGTTGCCGGGTTCCACACCGGTGCCCAGGCAGCCAAACTTTCGATTGCATTCCAACAGGAATGCCCCGGTGGAACAGCCGATATCCAGGTGACGGTGGGGAACAACCCCGCTGGCTATCAGTTTCCGAGTCAACAGGCGGGCGCGTGCATTTTCAATTGCCCGAACCCGTTCAGTGGGGGAATCACTCTGTTCCATTTGAACGCGATACTGGGAGGAATAATATTCCACCAACTCGGAATCCTGCCAGATGTAGGATTGAAAGACGAATCCACAATCCTGACAAATTCGGTAATCCATGGTCATTGTGGGGTGTTCCAGGTGCTCAAAAAAGCGGTTCCGTCCGCTGCCGCATAATGGACAGGAGCGGATGGATCGGGCTGCATCGGTCGATTGCGGGTTGGTCATAAATGATTATCCTGTTGTTCAGTATCGGTTAATATTTTTTGTTCAACACCGGTGTTGATCTTTGCCAGTTCCGGTTCCTGTTCAAACAGCGCCAGTACTTCGTACCAGCTGAAATCCTGCCTGCCGTGAAAACGATCCGCGATGGTGCGGACAAGCTCCAGATCAGCGGGTGTGTCCACCGTCCAGCGCAGGTCGCCATAATCGGGGGTGTGATCAACCCGCAGGACTTTATACCTGCCGGGAACCGTGTATAGATATGGCATCACGTGTTCCCGCTCAAATCCATGGGTGGCTTCCTGCCAGGCGCGTTTTAATGCGTTAAACGAACACACCTCCACATCCAATCCAATGGGATAAGTGCGCCCCAATGGCGGGGGAAAACGGTTGGCGGCAAAATCCACCTGGTTTATGATGAACTCGTTCACAACGTGGTCAATTTCACCCGGATCGATTAACGGACAATCCGCAGTAACGCGGACAATGACATCCGCCTGGAATTGCCGGGCTGCCTGGTAATAGCGATCCAGCACATCCGCCAGGCTGCCACGCTGACAAGGAAAACCCCGTTCATTGCATAATTCAACAATGGGGTCATCGGAAGGCTCGACGGTGGTAGCCACAACAACTTCGTCCACTGTTTTAGCAAGGCGGGTGCGTTCCACCACCCATACCAGCATGGGTTGACCGGCGATATCTTTGAGGACTTTCCCGGGCAGACGGGTTGAGCTCATTCGAGCCTGGATAATGGCAACAATACGGGGTTGAGTCATCATGGTTGCATTGTATCAGAAAATAAAGTTGCCCCTTTTCACGGGTGGTTTGATCTGGTGAAGCTCCAAAGCCTGCGCATAGCCGTTGAGCATGGTTTGAAAATTAATTTTCCAATCAGCCCGCTGTTCAGCGAGAGCACGGGCAGTTTTACCCATGACATCAAGCCGCTCACGCTGCCGGAGAGCTTCCAAAATGCAGTCTGCCAAGGCGCAGTCATCTCCGTCGGGAAAAAGCCAGCCTTCCCCGCCGGGAGTAATCCATTCCCGGTTGCCGGGAATATCTGAAACCAGGGCGGGCAGACCGCAGGCAAGCGCCTCCATCAGCGATACGGATGACCCATCACTGTGGGAGGCACTGATGTACAGGTCGGATGCCTGGTAGAAAGACGGAAGATCAGCCTGACCAACGCGTCCGGGAAAACTGACCCGGTCGAGCAGGTCATGTTGGGCAAGGATTTGGCGCAACTTGCCGGACTGCGAGCCATCCGCCAGCAGGAAGAGCCTGAGCTGTGGGGCGATTTCAGCGGCACGGGCAAAACCGCGCACCAGCACATCCACACCGTAGAGGGTCTCCCAGGAGCGGACGGAAAGAAGAACAAAGGTGTCCTCCCCCCAGCTCATTTCAGCCCGGCGCCCTGGATTGGATGAGGGTGAGAACTGTTCCAGGTTCACACCCCATGGGAACAATACCGTGCGCTCCACCGGGAAACCGTATTCTTTTGCCTTGTTCCTCACAGCCAGACAGTCACCCAGGAAGATTGACGTCCGTTTGAGGGTGAAATGGGTTCGCTTCTGCATCCGATCGGCATCTACCAGCATATCCGATCCCCAGGACATGGTCACCAGGGGCTGAAAACCGCTCAGCGCAGCCAGGAATGCCACGGATTGAACCGGACCGGCGTGCAGTATATCCGGCTGGATCCAGTGCAGGACGCGCCGCAGGTCTATCAACAGGAAGGGGGCATCCCGCCATTGAAAGGGTTTTTTGCCGCCCCTCCATTGGATTTGATGGACCTGTGATGGCAAAGGACGGTCTTCCGATTGGGCATTCCGCCGTTCGAGCCGCAGGTAATATATCTCATGTCCGGTTTTAGCCAGCGAGCTTAAAAATCGGTAATCGTGGGGGGTGTAATCTTGTGTGAAATAAAGAATTCTCATTTAGCAAGATCTGTCCACCGGATCTCTTTGCCAGCCGGGATGGAATGGGCGGCTTTGTACCCAATGACTTCCGGGATGTGGGGCGGCAGGATTGCTCCGGGTGTTGCGGGTCGCAGCACATCGATCATTTCCCGGGTCAACACCTCACCTGGCTGGATATCCCGGGCAGCGCGCAGGCAGCGGCGCTGGATGATGACAGTCTGTTGTTCATTTTCGGTTACAAACTTGTCGGCTGAACCAAGAGCACGTTCCAGCTCACGGGTGCGCTCCACCATCTCCCGCCAGCCGCGGGGATCCATCGCAAATCCGTGATCAGGTCCCTCACGGTTTCGATCGTCAGTAAAATGTTTTTCCACGCAGCGGGCACCCAATGCCACAGCGCCAAGCACTGCTGCATGCCCCGGGGTGTGGTCGGAGAGTCCAAGTACCAGGTTGGGGAACATCAGCTTGTAGGATTTGAGTACATTCAGATGGACATGATTGAAATTCTCAACACTTCCGGTGTAGTTGGTATTGCACTGCATCAGCACCAGCTGGGGATTGATTGCCAGGATGGTGTGAACCGCCTGTTGGACTTCCCCAATGCTGGCAGCTCCTGTGGCAAGCAGAATTGGTTTGCCCTTGTGGGCAATATATTCCAATTCTTCCAGCCAGTCGATTTCACCGGAGCCAATTTTGTGCGCAGGGACAAATGAATCCAGGTAATCCACAGCTTCAAAATCATATGGCGAGGAAAAATAATCAATCCCGGCTTCTTCGCAAACCGCTTTAAGTTCGGGTGTCCAATCAAAGGGAATGGATGCCCCCTGATAAACCTCAAAGACGGACTTCTTCCACTTTGCCTGATGGGATTGTTGACCTCCCATGGTACGGAAGCCATAATCCGAGACGATTTTGGGAGCCCGGAAATTTTGGAACTTTGCAGCATCTGCACCAGCTTCAGCAGCCAAACGGATGAGCATCCTGGCGCGTTCCAGGCTGCCATCATGATTGGCTGCAATATCTGCAATAAAATAGGTGGGGTGTTTTTCCCCAAGGAGATGTTTACCAATTTGAATATCCATCATGAACTCCTTTTATACCTTTACAAAGAGGGGATTATTATCCATTCATCCTGACAAGCCGGTTGGGATAACCCTGTTTCCACAGGTTGTAATATTCTTCCAGCCCGGCATTAATATCCGGGGCGGGTTCGCCCAGGGCTTCGGTTAATTTTTGGGTGGATAGCACAAGATTTGGGGAACGTGCGGCTTTCAACCCACCCCGGGTGACGGAGGTTGGAGTGATGAGGGATTCGTCCAAACCGAACCGGCGTGCCAGCCTTCTGCCAAATTCATCCTTGCTGACAGCTTCCGGGCTGACTACATGGTACAGACCCGTCAAACCTTTTTCAACCATTTTCAACAGGATCCGACCCAGGTGATTGGCTAAAAGCGGGCAGAAAAATACATCTGTAAAGCCCTTCACCTGGTTTCCGGTGGAGAGGTTATTAAAAAAGAACTCGGATAGACTGCGGCGCCCTGAGAGGCTCCAGCCAAAGAAATTAACACGGGCAATAATGGCATCCGGGCTGGCTGATGAAACTGCGAGCTCACCATCAAGCTTGGTTCGGGCGTAAACACTGAGCGGATTGGGGGCATCCCCCTCCTGGTATCCGCCGATGATTGGCGCAAGGGATTGCGGCAGGGGGATCTGTCCGTCAAAGACGGCATCCGTTGAAATGTGCACCATGCGGATTCCCCGGTTGTGGGTTTCCAGGGCAAATTCACCCGGTAAAACGGCATTCACATGTTTCGCTGTTTCCGGATTGGCTTCACAGGCTTCCAGGTTGGCGAGGGCAGCACAGTGGATCAGCACGTCAGGCAGGGTTTCATCCAACAGGTTTTGGACCGATCCCGGCTGGCTTAAGTCGGTTTGAATGACAGGGAACGATGCCCCCGGAAGCCTGTGATGATTTGCAACACCAGTCACCTGATATGACTCACAGCAATCCAGTGCCAGGTTCAAACCCAGCAAACCACTCACACCGGTGATGAGGATATGCGTCATCTTCCTCCTTGTGCGGTCTACTCTGCTGATTTATTCAATCGATTTTGTCCTGCAGATACTCCGCTTCAATGGGGGCGACCATCTGCTGGATTTGCTCGACGGTTAACCACTCGGGGTTGTTGTTGCTGGCATAACGGAAATCATCCGGCAAAAGGTTGCCGCGTTCCTTCCATTTGCCGCCAAACCAGAACGCTTCCGCGGGTTCAACCACGAACATATCATCCAACTCCACTGTGGTGCGGGCTTCGTCTTCGGAGATCAGCACTTCATGAAGTTTCTCACCGGGGCGGATGCCAATGACTTCGATTTCTGCGTCGGGTGCGATGGCATATGCCAGGTCCATAAGGGTACAGGATGGAATTTTGGGGACAAAGACTTCGCCGCCCTGCATCTGTTCAATGCAGCGGATAACAAAATGGACGCCCTGTTCCAGGGAAATCCAAAAGCGGGTCATGCGTTCATCAGTGATGGTGACGCGCCCATTCTGGCGTTGTTTCAAAAATACCGGAACCACACTACCACGGCTGCCCACCACGTTTCCATATCGGACGCAGGAAAAGCGGGTGGCTGTACCGCCTGCATAGGCATTGGATTGCACAAATAATTTTTCGGCTGCCAGCTTGGTGGCTCCATACAGGTTGACCGGGTTGACGGCTTTATCCGTGCTGAGTGCCAGTACCCGGCTGACGCCAGCGTCAATGGCAGCATCAATCACATTGCTGCTGCCCAGGATGTTGGTCTTGATGGCTTCCATCGGGTTATATTCGCAGGCAGGCACCTGCTTGAGAGCTGCGGCATGCACCACGATGTTCACGCCGTTGAAGGCGCGTTGCAGGCGGTCACGGTCGCGTACATCTCCGATGAAATAGCGCAGGTTGGGGGCATCAAACCCGCTGGCGCGCATCTCATGCTGCTTTAATTCATCACGGCTGAAAACAATTAATTTGGCGGGATGATATTCCCGCAGCATGATATCAATGAATTTTTTACCGAACGAACCGGTACCGCCGGTTACCAGAACAACCTGATTTTTCCAATCCATGTCATTCTCCATTAGGATTTCTTGATCACCACCAACGGGTATTGACCATTTTCGCCAAACCAGCGGGGATATCGTTCCTCCAATGCATACAGCAGCTTGAGCCACAACCTGCCTGCCAGCCATGGGTGTATGACCGCCCTGAGGAAACGCACGCTGGTGCTGCGCCATACGTACACTTCCAGCGGGATGTGGTTGGCAACTTCATTGATGAGCCAGGTAATATTTATTTTTTGAACAAAAGTACCGCTGGGCGATTCTTTTTTCTCCTGGCTTGCCGGACTGGCAGCCAGGGATTTCTTCCGGTTGAAGCGTTCCATTAACCTGACCAGCCGATCCATCCGCCGCATGAAGGGCGCATCCGTCCAGCCGTTGACAACCACGGTTGTGCTGTCAGGCGCCATCACCCGATGGATGTCTTCGTATGCCAGGATCTGCTCAGCAGCAGGCAGATGGTGCAGGGTATGCAGGGATACCACACCGTCAAACGCATCATCCTTGAAGGGCAGGTGGGCGACATCCATGACCACATAGAATCCATGGTCACCCAGCCGTTTGCGGGCTTCCTGGAGGGCAACGGGAGAGATATCAGCACAAACGCGCCGCTGGTAGCCTTCCGAGTAGGTCAGATATTCAGGATATTGTACCGGACCGGAGCCGGCATCCAGCAGGAACTTCCCGCACGATTTAAGGTGTTTGGTTACCCTCAGGTGGCAGCGATGGATATATTCAGCCGAAACCGGGCGCAGGTCTTCATACTGGGCATTCTGGTACATGCCGTCAGCCTCCGTCTGCCAGCCGACCCGGTCATAAAAATGCCGGACTTCCTGCTTGATGTCAGGTTCAGTCATGAAATTTATTCCATGTAATGGGTTCACCAACCAGGTAGCGGAAGGTGTCACCGTACTGTTTCAACCCTTCCGGGCTGAGAACATCATCAATGGGATGGTTCTGAAGATCTTCCGGCAGGCGGACGAGATGCCATGGGAAGGGAAGGGGATACTCAAAAAAGAAACTGTAGGCATACGACCAGGCTTTCTCAACTTGAGACCGGCTCAGGTGATATTCCGATGGATTTTCGGTGAATGCCCCCAACATTTTAAAGTAGTTCACCCAGGAGTCGGGATCATGGGTAAAGCCGCGGCCGCGGTAATGCGTTTGACCAGCCACGATGACCGGCAGACCATTCATCGCCATCTCCAACCCCACAGTGGTTGTGTAAACCAGACCCAGGTCAGCCACGTCAATTAAATCATAGGTGTTAACCTTGTCTGTCGGGCAGATCAGCTTGATATGTTCCGGCAGACGCGGCAGGACACTGCGCACCACTGAAACCATCGACTGACCATGCATCAACACCTCACCGGGGTGGACCCGGATGACCAGTTGCAATTCGGGTCGACCGGTGAAATATTGCACCGTGCGGCTGATCCATTCCGCCATGCTTTTGCTGAATACCTGGCGTCCCAGGGTCAGACTGTCACCGAGGACATTGGTAGCCAGCAATACAATGGGGCGGGCATCCAGCCCCAGGGCAGCGCGTGCCTGTGAACCTCCTTGGGCAGGTGTATCCTGCCAGCGGCGGGCAAAATTTTCCCACAATGTGGCGCGTTGACGTGAAGCCATCAGCGAACGCAGCCGCTCCAGTTCGGAATCCTTCAGGGGCGCATCCTTGCGGGTTGCCCAGACTCCATCGGTGTTTTGCTGCATGATTTCATCGTTTTGGGCAATCCAGATATGCTGACGTTGGTCGCTGAATTCATAGGTTATTGTGGGAATATTTAACGAACGCGCCACGCGATAGGCAATGCCCATCTCCTGGATGGTGCCGTTGGGCACGATCACCACATCCGGGTGGTGGGCACGCAGGAGTGACAGCATGGTCTGGGCAGCATCCTTATTGCGATTGCTGCGCAGTTTGTAAATATCACTGGCAGTGTCCACTTCTTCAATCTGGAGGGTGTATTGGACATCATAGTTGGTGACGGTTTGAACCGCTTCCACCAGGGTTTCCGGCAGGGGGGTGTAGGGAGCGCGCGCATTGAAGAGCGACACCACCTTCATAATGGATTCAGCCGGGCTGAGGATGCGGCGGGCATATAAATTCTGACGCCGCAGGTCAAACAAATTGATTTCTTTCTGCCAATCAGCATAGGGCAAGAAGCCAAAAATGACATCATGACCCTGGGCGGCGAGTGCGACGCCCAACACGGCGGCATGTTCAATCCAATAATGCAATGTTGCGAAAATAAATACTTTTTTACCCTTGGGGGATTCTTTTCTCAGCACTTCAGCCTTCGCCACCAGACCGGGCAGCGACTGTTGAAGTTCCTTGAGGGTAAACCTTGTTTGCAGGGGATGTCCATTCTGTCTTACCAAATAGTATAGTTCAGCGGCAAATGGAATTTGCCCCAGTAGATTTTTAATTACTTCTTTTCCTGATGCTGTCATGATTTCACCATTTCAATTTGCCAATCCAGGCGCGGGCGGACTGCACCCAGGCGCGGCTCAGGCCATTGCATCCCAGGGGCACCGGTTGCATCCACGGTAAAGGTAAGCGCTTGTTCGTCTTGAAAATACCGTTTTATTCGGAATGTGCTGGCATTCACCCCCAGCACAAATCGTCCCTCGTTTAATAAATCAGCGGGGATTGCGCAGCGGCTGATGTAGCATCCCGCGTCGCGGACAGGGTTTGCTTCAAATTCCTCCGGCTCATCAGTATCGAATGTAGTAAATACAATTTCACCACGCGTGCTGGACAGGTATAAGCCCACCCGTAAACCAGTGATGGGGGCTTTCAACTGATATTCCATTTCCACGGTAAATTCTTCCGCCGAGCGAACTGAATCCACCACCAGACCGCGGGAATTGCGAACCCGGAGGGCAATAGGGCGGAAGGGGTGGGCTGATGCCGGAATTTCATCCGCTTCCCAAACACGCTCGCCTTCCTGGGAATAACCATTGGAAAGATAATAATCCACCGCTTCGGGGGTGGGTGCCCGCATTGCCAGCCTGCCCTTGTCAATGACCAGAGTTTCCTCGGTAAGACGCAGGATGGCTGACATGTTATGGCTTACAAATAAAACCGTGCGACCCTGGGAGGCGACATCACTCATTTTCCCCAGGCATTTCCGCTGGAACTCGGCATCGCCGACAGCCAACACTTCATCCACAATCAGAATTTCCGGTTCCAGGTGAGCCGCCACTGCAAACGCCAGCCGCAGGTACATCCCGCTGGAATAACGTTTTACCGGGGTTTCAATGAATTTCTCCACTTCGGCAAAACTGACAATTTCATCAAATTTACTTTCGATTTCCATCCGCTTCATACCCAGGATGGCTCCGTTGAGATAAATGTTCTCACGCCCGGTCAGTTCGGGATGAAAACCTGTGCCGACCTCCAGTAGGGAACCAACCCGTCCGCGGATCAAAGCAGTCCCCTCGGTTGGTTCAGTCACCCGGCTGAGAATTTTCAGCAGGGTGCTTTTCCCGGCTCCGTTGCGACCGATAATCCCGATTACCTGACCCTGGTGGACATCAAAGGAGAGGTTGCGCAACGCCCAGAGAATTTCCTCCTCTCTGGGGGCGCCCATCCGGCGCAGTTTTTGAATGCGCTCGGAGATGGCATCCCGCAGGGTGGGGTAATGAATGGCTGCTGTTCCCAGGCGGTACCGTTTTCCGATATTCTCAGCATGAATGGCGATATCACTCATGGAATTACACCACATCTGCGAAACCCCGCTCCATGCGCCGGAAGTAGAAAATTCCAGTGAGCAGGACCAGGAACGCCATGCCGGTGGAAACCGCCAGCATGGGGAAAAATGTGGGTTGCGGGTGGATCCCCAGCAAAGCCCAACGGAAACCTTCCACAACACCCGTCATGGGATTGAGACCGTAAATCAACCGCCATTTTTCGGGTATCTGGCTGGAAGGATAAACGACCGGGGTGATGAAGAGCCAGAACTGGGTCAGGAAGGGCAGCACGTAGCCAACATCCCGGTACTTGACATTTAATGCTGAAAGCCAGAGTGCCACACCCAGAGCGGTAATCAATGCCAGCAATAGGAATAATGGCAAAGTCCACGCTACAGATGTGGGATATGTGTTGTAAAACAACATCATGCCGATCAGGACCACAAAGGCGATGGCAAAATCCACCAGACCGGCGAGGATGGATGAAAGCGGCAAAATGATGCGCGGGAAGTAGATCTTGGTGATCATGTGGCTGTTTTGTACCAATGAACGGCTGGCATCGCTGAGGGCTTTGGAAAACAAACCCCAGGGCAGTAAACCAGCATAAGACCAGATGGGGTAGGGCACATTATCCGAGCCGACCTTTGCCAGGTTGCCAAAGAATATGGTGAACACCACCATGGTCAAAAACGGTTCCAAAACTGCCCAGGATACACCCAGGATTGTCTGCTTATAACGCACCTTCAGGCTGCGCCAGGTGAGGAAGTACACCAGCTCGCGGTAAATCCACAGCTCCCGGAAATCCAATGCAACCAGACCGCTGGAAGGGCGCAATATGATGGTGCGGGGTTCGGAGACAGCGTTTCTCAATCAAACTCCCCGGGAGCGGTTTTCCCGCTGTTTAATTTCAACGGCATGCTCACGGTACCAATCGATGGTACGGCGCAAGCCATCTTCAAAGTTTACTTCCGCCCGAAAACCAAATCGTTCAGCGGCGCGCGTGGTATCCAGGCCACGGCGGGGCTGACCGTTGGGTTTGCTGGTATCCCAGATCAGTTTCCCTTTGAAGCCGGTCAGGCGGGCGATCATTTCAGCCAAATTACGAATGCTGATTTCATTTCCGGAACCGATATTGACCGGATCGGGCTCATTGTATTTTTCGGAAGCCATCACAATGCCGCGGGCGGCATCTTCCACATAGATAAATTCACGGGTGGGGGAACCGTCGCCCCAGATTTCAACTTCATTGATACCCTGTTCTTGCGCCTGGATACACTTGCGGATAAGCGCAGGGATGACATGTGAAGATTCGGGGTGGAAATTGTCTCCCGGTCCGTACAGGTTGACCGGCAGGAGGAAGATGGCATTATAACCGTACTGCTGGCGGTATGCCTGAGCTTGTACGAGGAGCATCTTTTTTGCCAGACCGTAGGGGGCGTTGGTCTCCTCGGGGTACCCAATCCACAGATCATCTTCCTTGAAAGGCACCGGGGTGAACTTGGGGTAGGCGCACACTGTTCCAATGGCGATAAACTTTTCAACACCGCGTTGCCATGCCTGGTGCATCAATTCAACACCCATCATCAGGTTGTCATAGAAGAACTCCGCAGGATGCAGCCGGTTGGCGCCAATCCCGCCGACATGCGCCGCCAGGTGGATGATCAGATCCGGATGGGAATCAGTCAGCATGCGCTGAATTTCAGAACCCTTCACCAGGTCGTAATCCTCAATCACGGGGATAAAAATATGTTCCACACCGCGGGCGCGCAATTGTGCTTGTACAAACTGCCCTAAAAAACCTGCCCCACCGGTTACGCAGACACGGCGGTTTTTCCAGTAATTGGTTTCATTCATGGGTTGATGATCCCTCCCATTCCAGATGTACTTTCAATTCCACCACCCGCAGCGTGGGGGCTGTTCCGTTCTCAACCACGGCAAGACCCTGTTCCAGGCAGGTGAGGCGGACGACATCCGCCACATCTCCTTCACCGACAACCTGCACGCTGGAATACCCGGCTTCGCAGATCTGGCGGACAGCTTCACGCGTCCGCTCGCGAACCAGGCGGTAAAGATGGAAAGAATTCTGAATGTAATCCACCGTCAAGCGGGCACGCAGAGCCATGCCCTCAGAGGTGATGATGTACCGCAGCTTGCGGCGTTCAATCCGCCGCACCTTGATGTACCCCTTCTCAATCAACCGCTTGAGATGCCAGTTGATGGTTCCCACGGCGACCCCCAGTTGAACCGCAAGAGACGCCTGGGTGGAATCCGGATTCCGTTCTATATGTTCAAGCAGGGTCAGGTCACGGTGATTGTCTTGGAAAGTGCTCATGGAGATCCTATATTCAGTCGTTGAATTATACCTTTGGGGGTTCAATCGGTCAAGGTCGACCTTACAACCACTTTAGAATTCTGTTTTTTCCCGCTTCTGCAACAACCCGAAATTTTGAATGAAGTACAATAGACACGGCTGGGTCTTTGCCAGACTGGAATGCCAATCATCCAATCCGGTGAGCATCCGCAGGACCAATCGCCAATAATTTCCAAACATTCCATGACAGCGAGGTTCCCATGGGTAAGGCACGATTATTAATTGTGGAAGATGACGTTGATATTTCGACCATGCTGCGCATTTACTTCTCCAGCCAGGGTTATGATGTGGATGTCGCCGGGAGGGGGGCGGATGCGCTGGAGAAAACCCGGCATGTGATGCCCCATCTGATCATTCTGGATATCATGCTGCCGGATATTGATGGCTATGGGGTATGCCGCACCCTGCGCATGAACACCCGTACCAGCCACATCCCGGTGATTTTCCTGACCCAAAAAGATGAACGAAGCGACCGTCTGCAGGGATTGGAACTGGGCGCTGATGATTACATCACCAAGCCGTTTGACATTGAAGAATTAAAGCTGCGCGTGCAGAATGCCATCAGCCGTGCCCAGCGTGAAAGCCTCACTGATCCCCAATCGGGTCTGCCTGCCGGGCGGATGATCGAAGATCAGTTGCGGCGAATGATCCGCCAGGAGGGATGGGCGTTCATGGACATCCGCATCAACCATTTTGACGCCTTCAAGGATGTTTATGGTTTCATAGCCGCCAACGATTGCCTGCGTTATTCCGCAATGCTGTTGGGGGAGGTGGCGGATGAACTTGGGACGGTGAATGACTTCATCGGTCATGCCGGCGGGGATAATTTTATTTTGATCACAACCAGTGATCATGCCCAACCCATCCGAAAACGTCTGAAGGAACGGTTCGGCGAGGAAATTCTATCGCATTATTCGTTTACTGACCGCCAGCAGGGCTTCATTATGGCGCCTGGAAAGGACGGTACCAGCCATCAGGTGCCATTGATGACCCTGGCTGTCGGAGTTGTGACTCCCTCCACTCAGTATTTTGCGGATATTCGTGAAATCACCGAACTGGCAGCCGAGAACCGGCGCCAGGACACCCAGTAACACCCTCATCCCTCATATGAATTCACCCACACTGATTGCCGGTATTCTCATTGCTGCTTTGGGCTTAACTTTCTGGCTGATTGCCCGGATATTTATTCGTATTCAGGATCGCTCCCGTACCCGCCACGAGTGGAAATTCTTCAACCCCTCCTGGATCGAAAACACATCAGATGACATGGTCATCATCATTGAATCTGGCGGACGGATTGTGTCGCTCTCGACTGGCGCCCGGGAATTATTAAATATCGAAGGGGAAGAATTTCCCAACCTGGAAAACCTGGCAAGGCGCCTGCGTCCCAGCGAGCCTTTTCTGGCGCTGTGCACCAGCCCGGGTTATGGTAAATTTGTGGCAGGTATGCAGGACCTGGAGGTGGAATCCCACGCTGTGACCTTGCCATCTGGAGAGTATATGCTGCTGACCTTGCGGAATCTCCAGCCCGGGGGAATTATCCGCGAGGGAGCCGGTCAAACCTCCCCATCATTTCTGGGTGTCATGCCGGCTGATATGGATCTGGAACCAAAATTATTGATGATCCTTCAGGATTTACAAAAATTGGTCCTGGCGGATATTTATGAACTGACCATCTGGGATCCGGAGAAGGAATATCTGGTTCCTTTCCGGGTGATCGGTCAATCGAGTGAGGATATTCAACTGGAAAAACCCTTCAACCGGTACCGCCTGGGGGAGGGTTTTCCCGGAGCTCTGGCGGAAGAACGGGCTCCCTTGTTGATTCAGGATGTGGAGGCTCGAAGCGATCAGCTGCCAGCCATTGATCGGACAGTAATGCCCCTGCGGTCTTATCTGGGCATTCCACTGGTCCTTGGGGATGAATTAATTGGCACGATGGGGATTGGCTCCGTCACCCGGGGGGCTTTCCATCAAGATGATCTTGACATCCTGCAACGAATTTCCCCACCGGCTACCGTCGCCATTTACAATACACTGTTGTTAAAACGCCAGCAGCGCCGTACAGCAGAGCTTTCAGAACTGGCAGGTCTGGCGCAGGTGTTTACTACAGTCACCAATCCGCAGACGATGTATCAACGGCTGGTGGACAGTCTTGCTCCCCTGATGCCGGTTGAAATCCTTGGTTTTTTGATTTACAACGAATCGAACCGCCACCTGGAGGGACGGGCGCCCATCCGGGGTCTGCCGGAAAATTTCCTGGAATTATATTCAGCGGAAGTTCCCCCCAACAGTCCACTGGAGGCTGCCCTGCTGGAACAGGATTTACTCGTCACAACGAATGCCCTGGGGGATCCCCAATGGCAGTTGTTGGGGATTGATCACCTGGCGAGGGGGGCGTCTCTGCGGGACACGGTGCTGATTCCCCTGAAAGCCGGTGGACATGCCCTGGGCTATCTTCAGGCATCCAATCATACTGATGGCAGCACCAGTTTCTCCCGGGATGAGCTGCACTTGTTGATGATTGTGGCGAATCAGGCAGCGGCAATTATTGAGAATTCATACCTGGTTCAGCAATCCAGGCAGCGCGCCAACCGCGCTGAAGCTCTCCGCCGGGTGACCAGCCTGGCTTCATCAGCCGCCACGACGGATGAAATTCTAAAGTTTTCCATCCAGGAGCTGGCGCGCCTGCTGCAGGCGGATTATGCCTTTGCCCTGGTATTGGATGAGGATCGAAAATCCCTGGGAATCCATTTCCCATCCATTTTTGGCAATAATGATTCCAACAATATTTCCATGGCTTCCCTCCCAACAGATGATGCCCAATTCCCCTTTACCCTGACAGGCAGCCAGTCATCAAGGATCATCGATCAACTGGTTAAGGAACAGGCTGTCATCCCCTTTTATCAACAGCTTTTCAGTTTGCTGAAGCTGCAATCCCTGATCGGAGTTCCATTGATTGTCCGGGATGAAGGTGTGGGTGAGGTCTGGTTTGGAAGCATTCAACCCAGCACGTTCAACCAGACTGATCTGCAAACCATGATCACAGCAGCGGGTCAACTGGCAGGGGTTGTTGAACAATCCTTCCTGGTGGCGCAAACCGATGAGAGCCTGCGCCGCCAGGTTGAACAACTCACCGCACTCACGCGCATCAGCCGGGAATTGGGGACTTCCCTGGACTTAAAATCCATCCTGCAGCTGGTTTACAGCGAAGCATTGAGAATCACCCGCGCAGATTCCGGCTCGATTCTTTTATTTGACCTTTCGCGATCAGAAAGCGGACTGCCAATTATCCGTTATTCTGTTGGCGACTCATCACCAAAGGTCCTGAGTGAGTTGGAGCAACAAGCATTATCCACCGGTGAGCCGGTGTACTTGCCGGAAATCTCAGAATCATCAATGACAACCTCCCATGGCGGGGTTGAATCCACCCTGATCGTTCCCATCCATTTCCGCGGTAAGCCAGCCGGGTTGGTACTATTGCATGCCCATTCCGCCAGACGTTTTGATGAGGAATCCATTGAAATCACCCGTTCACTGGCTGCCCAGGCAGCGGTGGCGTTGGGAAATGCCTTCGAATATGAAGAACAACTGCGGCGCGGGGAACTGCTTAAACGTCAACTGGAAATCCTGACCAAACTTTTTCAGGTTTCACAGGTGCTTCGACCCGGTCAACCGTTGGAACAATCCCTGGCAGCCATCGCATCTGCCATCCAGGAGGTTACCCGTTTTCAGGCAGTATTGATCAATCGGTTGAACCTGTCCACCAATATGCTGGAACGCGTATATGGTTTGGGGATTCCCGAGGAAAGCTGGCGGGAATTAAAGGAACACACACCTCCATGGCGTGGAATTGAAAGTCTTTTAAAGCCCGAATTTCGTTATGGAAATGTTTATTTCATCCCGGCTGATCTTGCTCCTGTCATCCCGGAGGATGTGCACCTTTATGCCATCCCCCAGTTAGCCGAATTGGAAGTCGAAGACGCCTGGGATCCGGATGATTTCCTTGTAGTACCGTTATATGACTCACAAGGGCATCCATTGGGTACTGTGGGTATTGATGTCCCTCTCGATGGACGGCGCCCGGATCGCCCCACCCTGGAGGCATTGGATTTGCTGGCATTCCAGGTGGCGCTGGTGATGGAAAATAACCGTCATGTGAATGAGTTGGAACAAAACCTGGAATTAACCAGCCTGCAAGCCCGCCAGGCAATGGCATCGTTGGAAATTACCCAGCGCAACCTGCCCCAGCTGCTTAACCGCAACCTGGAACAGACCATTGCCGTTCGACATCTGGCTAGCACCAATGAACGATTGTTAACTGGATTGAAAATTGCTGAAGAAGCTGCCCGGCAGGATAATCTGCTGCAGGTTTTACGCACGGTTGCCGACGAATTACTCGGCAGCCTGGGCATGCAGACTGCGTTGATTGGCGAACAATCACCGGATGGAATTCGGCTCCTGGAGGTCGCAGGCATTACCGAGCCGGGTGTCAATCCACCGG
>ERZ1026800.189-NODE-189-length-58127-cov-4.303379_pt1 | contig 58127 bp, 48 predicted proteins | sample MGYA00520873_ERZ1026800 | MGnify/ENA primary metagenome ERZ1026800 (study PRJEB33270, sample SAMEA104284475) | anaerobic digester metagenome | biome: Anaerobic digester microbiome; feature: mesophilic sludge digester; material: Anaerobic digester biomass | place...
ATACTCACTGGAAACGAGGAAAAAGATTATTGCCGCGACATTCAGGGATGAACCCAGGATCACTGTCGATAATTATGAAGGCCTGACTGTCGATTATTGCAGGAAAAAAGGCGCCGGATACCTTCTCAGGGGATTACGGACCGCTGCCGACTTTGAGTTCGAAAGGGCCATCGCCCAGATCAACCGGACAATAATGCCGGACGTGGAAACAGTCTTCCTTCTTACGGTACCGGAACATACTTCGGTGAATTCGACAATAGTCCGCGATATCATCAGAAGCGGGGGAGATGCCTCAAGGTTTGTCCCTGCCGCGATTAACATACACGATTACAAGGGAGAGGAGCTCTGAAGATCGTAAACCTTGTAAATTCGTGTGAAAAAGCGGGAGATTCAGGTCTTTAGAACGGATGAATTTATAAGATCCATCAGCGAAAGCCACGCTTTTGACTTGATGGAACTCAGTTCTTCGGGCGAAAGCCATTCCACCCGGGTTATACCTTCCTCAATCTGGGGTTCACTTATCATCTCTCCGTCATAATCCATAAGGAACCAGTTTGTTTTTTTAAGATATGAAATACCTTCCCAGCTGTAGGTGTGGTAGCTTGGGTTAAGGGTTTTTACAATATATTGCCCCATGATGCCGCATTCTTCCGAAACCTCCCTCAGCGCGCATGCTTCAGGCTTTTCGCCCGGCTCCATATGGCCCTTGGGCAGATCGAGCATTCCCTTCTTTTCAATGAAAAGATACTTGCCTGAAGTGTGCCTTACCAAACCGCCTGCCGCTCCGACTTCAGTGAAATAGATCCTGAACATTTTCCAGATGTGGGTTATGTTAGTACCATATACATTGACTGAATGAAGGGAGCTGTCGGCCTGGAATCCGGCTATAAGCTTATAAAGTTCTTTCGTCGTATAAAACTTATGGAATAAGGAGTATTTTTGCAGACGGTCAGGTTCGGGACTGATCATTATGAACCGGTTCTCAAAATGAACTTTATACATCACGAAATGGATAATAGCGCTAAAAAGATTGCCGAATATCTCTTACAAATTAAAGCAATTAAATTGCAACCGTCAAATCCTTTTACATGGGCTTCGGGGTGGAAATCACCGATTTATTGCGATAACCGCCGCACTCTTTCTTTTCCTGAAGTAAGATCTTATATAAGGGATTCCTTTGCAACAGCCATAAGTATGTACTATCCTGGTACAGAGCTTATTGCTGGTGTTGCAACCGGGGCAATAGCCCACGGAGTCCTGGTTGCTGAAAAGCTTGGCCTGCCTTTTATCTATGTCAGGCCGGAGGCAAAGGGACACGGTCTTGGAAACCGGATAGAAGGTTTCTTTGAAAAGGGACAGAAGCTTGTAGTCATTGAGGATCTTATCTCCACGGGAGCCAGCAGCCTTGGAGCCGTCAAAGCCCTGAGGGAAGCCGGTTGCGCGGTCCTTGGAATGGCTGCCATCTTTACCTACGAATTCGCCAGATCAGCCGACGGATTCAAAGAAGCAGCCTGCGAACTGCATGCACTCAGTAACTATACAACACTTGTCTCAACAGCTGTTGACACAGGTTACATAACTGACGATGATGTTGAAACACTGAAAAAATGGAGGCTCAATCCGGCTGGATGGGGCATAGGATAGTTATGGCAGCACTGTCAAATTTTGAAAGCCGTAAGGGCAGCCTTTCATGCACTCCTTCCGAGATTTTTGATTTTGTAAGCGATATACGGAATCTCAGGCAGTTCGTTCCTGAAAATGTGGTGGAGGATCTTGTGATTGAAGAGAATGCCTGCAGCTTTAGTGTTCCGGCAATGGGAAAGGTAATTATAAGACTCTCGGAAAAAGAGCCGGTGAAAAAGCTGGTTTACAGCGGTAATGCATTGCAGTCGAATGACTTCTCCCTTGTGCTTGACATAATGGAAACAGCCGGGGGAAAGGCAGAGGTTATGCTAAGGCTTGCAGCATATATGAACCCTGTTATGAAGATGATGGCTTCCGGTCTTGTTTCCGACTTCCTTGAGAAACTGATTATGGAGATGGAAAGATTCCGTAACTGGAAACAGAAAGCTTAAATTCTGCAATAGCCGTTCTCCCGGTCTTTAAATGATGAACCCGATTTCCTTGAAGGCGAATTCATTGGCCTTTCCGGCCCTGTTTTCTATCCTTAGACAGCCGGATTCGCTCACTGCCACGATCCTGCCGTTTATGATGCCTCCAGACGTCATGTAATCATGCCATTCGCCAAAACGGTAAAGCAGGGCAACATAGTCATCCCTTATCTGATCCCACTCGCCGGTGATCAGTTTTTTATAGCGCATGTCAAGGCATTTTAAAAGTTCTTTCAGACACAGATCTGTGTCGTAATTTATACCTGTGATCATCTTCAGGGAAACCGGGTTGGGGATTCGCTCAGGGAAAACCTCCTGGTTGATATTGAGTCCGATGCCGGCAACACTGCTGGTTATTGCATTTCCGGCTATTGAATTTTCAATCAGAATACCTGCTATTTTGTCATCCCCTGCATAAATATCATTTGGCCATTTTATTTTACATCCGGAGATGATCGTGTTCAGATAATCGTGGATACCCAGGGAAATGAATTCACAAAGTAAAAACTGCTCAGTGGCTGCTAACATGTTCGGGAATAGTATGATGCTGAATAACAGGTTTTTCCCGTCTTCGCTCTCCCAGCTGTTTCCCAGTTGTCCCTTTCCTGCCGACTGATAGCCTGCACGAATGACCATGCCCTCACGTGTCATACCCGATCTTATATAATCCGCGGCCGTGGTATTCGTTGATACAACATTACTCAAAAAGATGATTTCAGATCCTATTATCATTTCACGATTTCCCTCTGGCCACTGCCAGATTTGCTGAAGGACAGAGACAAACTGACGATGGCACTGTTATTGCACATTATGGAACGAAAGCGGCAAAAATACAGATAAAAGTTTGTACTTTTGCAACTTGATGTTTAACGAATCTCTTTGATGAAGAAAGGACAGGACGGGACGGAATTACTTCTGAAATCTATAGCAAAAGGTATTTTTGAGAAGAAAGGAAAAGATGTTCTTAAAATTGACCTGAGGAAACTGGATAACCGGATATCCGATTACTTCATAGTTTGCCATGGTTCGTCGGTCAGTCAGGTCGATGCAATATGCGACGCGGTTGAAGACACCGTTATCCGGGATACAGGAGAAAGACCGTCGCATGTCGAGGGACTGGAAAATTGTTTCTGGGTCCTGCTCGATTATGGAAATGTTGTTGTTCACATATTCCTTGAGGAGTACAGGCATTTCTACAACCTTGAATCATTGTGGGCCGATGCTTCCATGGAAGAGATAAGTGATAACTTAAGTTAAGAATTTATTTATGGCTGAAAACGAAAATAAAAACAAAGGTCCGGTTAAAGCTCCGGAACCAAATATGAAACCAAAGTTCAATTCGAACTGGATTTTCGCCATTCTTATCATATCATTCCTTGCCATTAACCTGATCTACGGCGGTAAGACAACTCCTAAAATTCAGACCAGGCAGTTGAAGGAAATGATCAGCAATAAGGAGATTGAAAGAATAGTACTGGTTAACAAGGAATATGCTGAGATTTACCTGAAGAAAGAGGTGCTGGAGTCGGGAAAATATACCGATATTCTGAAACCCGGCAGCGGACCAATGAATTTCGGGGTGCAGAAACCACACTATACCCATAATATTGGAGACCTTGCCACTTTCGAGGAATTCCTTCAGAAGGAACAGGAAAATGCCGGTTACGCCGATAAGGAGATTATTTATCCCGAAACAGAGACGCGCCGCAATTATATAGGTGAGATACTCGGATGGACACTTCCCTTCATACTGCTTATCTTCCTCTGGATCTTCATGATGAGACGAATGACCGGTGGAGCCGGAGGTGCAGCGGGAGGCATTTTCAGCGTTGGCAAATCAAAAGCCCAGATCTTCGACAGGGAATCAAACGTAAAGATCAATTTCAGCGATGTCGCCGGTCTCGAGGAAGCCAAAACGGAAGTAATGGAGATAGTTGATTTCCTCAAGAATCCGAAAAAATACACGGCACTTGGCGGTAAAATACCCAAGGGAGCTATTCTGATAGGCCCTCCCGGAACGGGTAAAACTCTTCTGGCCAAGGCGGTGGCCGGCGAAGCAAACGTTCCTTTCTTCTCAATCTCCGGTTCCGATTTCGTTGAAATGTTCGTCGGCGTCGGAGCATCCAGGGTAAGGGACCTGTTCAAGCAGGCAAAGGAAAAAGCTCCATGCATTGTGTTTATCGATGAGATTGACGCGGTCGGCAGGGCAAGGGGTAAGAATGTGAACTTCGGATCGAATGACGAAAGGGAAAACACCCTGAACCAGCTCCTTACAGAGATGGACGGCTTCGGTACAAATATGGGCGTAATAATTCTCGCCGCCACTAACAGGGCCGATATCCTCGACAGAGCACTTCTAAGGGCAGGAAGATTCGACAGGCAGATCCATGTTGAACTACCCGAGCTTACTGAGAGGGAAGCAATATTCAAGGTGCACCTCCGGCCTATTAAACTCGAAAAGGATTTTGATGTGAGCTTCCTGGCAAAACAGACACCGGGATTCTCAGGAGCTGATATCGCAAATGTTTGCAATGAGGCTGCACTTATCGCGGCAAGAAAGAATAAGAATGTAGTCGAAAAGCAGGACTTCCTTAATGCTATCGACAGGATAGTGGGCGGACTGGAACGCAAAAGCAAGATCATCTCAATGGATGAAAAGCGAACCATCGCGTACCACGAGGCCGGTCATGCCACAGTGAGCTGGCTGCTCGAACATGCAAGCCCGCTTGTAAAGGTTACAATTATTCCCAGGGGAAGAGCTCTCGGGGCAGCATGGTACCTGCCGGAAGAAAGACAGATAACTACCAGGGAACAACTACTCGATGAAATGGCCTACGCACTCGGAGGAAGAGCCGCGGAACAGATTATATTCGGGAAAATATCAACAGGAGCCCTGAACGACCTCGAAAAGGTAACAAAACAGGCATATGCTATGGTCTCCTATTTCGGTATGAGCGAAAAGATTGGAAATATAAGTTTTTACGACTCATCGGGACAATCGGATTACGGATTTACAAAACCCTATAGTGAAAGGACTGCCGAATTGATCGACCAGGAGGTTAAAAAAATTATTTCAGAATCCTTCGATCGGGCTGTTGAGCTTCTGGAAAAACACAAGGAGGGATTGACTGAGCTGGCAGAACTGCTTCTTGAAAAAGAGGTCATATTCAGCGAGGATGTGGAAAAAATCTTTGGCAAGAGGAAGGCGGATATTATAAAGGAACAGAAGGAACGTGAAAAAGAAACTCAGACAGGTAATGAAACGGAGCCGGAAGTATCTGAACCTGAAAAGGAAATAAGTGATCCTTCTCCTTCGGATGCACAGGAAACGGGCAGTAGTGACGGTCCGGAGACCGGCGGAGATCAAGGATCCGTCAGGCAGGAAGGGAATAATACAGCTTCACAGCAATCTGCCAAAGACTAAACATTCAAACAGTTAAAAGCTTGTTAAATTGGGTAATTTCTCCACCAGGACACTGACTGCGGTCTGGATAGTGATTTTTATACTTGGAGGCTTCTGGCTCCATCCTGTTTCGTTTTTTGTAACCGGATTTCTTCTGCTTTGCGGGGCCATGTACGAATACTACCTGATGGTAAAAAGCACGGGCGTGAGACCCCAGGTAATAACCGGCATCATCACCGGAGCTGCAATGTATTCCATCGCCACTCTTGTAGCGGCAGGGATTATCGGTAATGAGTACTTCCTGCTGCTTGTGATCCCTGCCCAGATCATCCTGGTTACCCAACTTTACCGCGAACAGGATAGACCTTTCGATTCTCTGGCACATACCTTCTTCGGGATATTCTACGTGGGAATACCATTCTCCTTCTTCCCTTTTGCAGCCTTCTCAAGAACAGGTTTCAGGGCAATCCTTCCACATCCCGATATAGTGTTTTCACCTGGACTGGTTATAGGATTCCTGATTCTTCTGTGGACCTACGACACGGGTGCATATCTTACCGGCGTCGCCTTTGGCAAACACAGGCTTATGGAAAGGATATCCCCGAAGAAATCGTGGGAGGGTTTTTTCGGAGGCCTGCTGCTGGCTGTCGCTGTCGCATGGCTTCTCTCAGGCTGGTTCGGGATAACAAGTACCGCGGGCTGGATGGTTATTGCACTTATTATTGCAGTTGCCGGTACCTACGGAGACCTTACCGAATCAATGCTCAAGAGGAGCAGCGGAGTGAAGGATTCCGGTTCCCTGCTGCCGGGGCACGGTGGACTGCTCGACCGGTTTGACAGCGCACTGTTCTCGTTTCCTTTGGTTTATCTTTTTATCACTCTTTTTGGTTGATTGGCAAGTGTTGATTAGTTTTGCGGAAATTTATTCATTTAAGGAATGGCCATTCACAGGGAAGGATACAAAATAATTGCTGTCGGGTTTATTATTCTGCTGATTATTAACATAATAGCGGGAATAATGTTGCCCGATAAGTCTTTTCTGAAATGGATGGTACTTCTCCTGTCGCTTTCATTATATGTTTTCATACTCTTTTTCTTCAGACTTCCATCCAGGCAGCTCCAGCCGGATCCCGGACTGATCTATGCACCGGCCGACGGAAAAGTGGTTGTTATAGAGGAAACCGTGGAAAATGAATATTTCAAAGACCAGCGTCTCCAGATATCGATATTCATGTCGCCTTTCAATATGCACAGCAACAGGTATCCGGTGTCGGGTTCAGTGAAACAGGTATATTACCATCCCGGGAAATACATGGTGGCCTGGCATCCAAAATCATCGGAACTGAACGAAAGAAGCAGCGTGGTAATCGAAACTGAAAACGGAACAGAGATACTGGTCAGACAGATTGCCGGAGCTGTGGCACGGCGGATCGTGACATATGCCAAACCGGGACAAAAGGTAACCCAGGGAGGAGAACTTGGTTTTATAAAGTTCGGTTCGAGGGTGGATGTTTTCCTGCCGCTCGGAACTGAAATAGAAGTGCCTATCCTGCAGCAGGTTAAGGCAAACAAAAGCATTATAGCAAAAATCTGAAAAAACCTGATTCATGGAAAAAACTGACAACAGGGTAATTGACATTGCTCCGGATGTGAAATGGATTGGAATACTTGATTATGATATCACGACATTTGATATCGTGATGACTACGGAATACGGAACAACCTATAACTCTTTCTTTATAAATGCTTCTAAAAAAGCCCTGATAGAAGTTGCAAAGGAGAAGTTTTGGGATGTCTATCTCAATAAAATTCAGCGGGTAACCGATCCTTCGGAGATTGAATACATCATTCTCGATCATACAGAGCCCGACCATTCAGGCAGCCTTGGCCGCCTGCTCGAACTGGCGCCTGACGCGACCGTGGTTGGAAGCGGAAATGCAATAAGATACCTGGGCGACATTGTAAACAAACCTTTCAAATCCCTGACTGTTAAGGACGGAGATACCCTCGACCTTGGAAACAAGACGCTGAGATTCATCTCGGCCCCGAATCTCCACTGGCCCGATTCAATATATACCTGGCTGGAGGAAGACAGGATCCTGTTTACCTGCGATTCCTTCGGTGCCCATTATTGCAGCGAAAAGCTCTTCAGCGAACTGACCCCCGATTATCTCGACTCTTTCAAATACTATTTTGACGTTATCCTTAAACCCTTCAGCAAATTCATGTTGAGGGCAATTGATAGAATCAAAGGGCTTGAGCCTGTCCTTATTTGCCCCGGCCATGGCCCGCTTCACAGGGATAATATTGATGAAGTCGTAGCTCTCAGCGCTAAGCTCTCGGAAGAGTACCTAAAGCTTACTGCCGGTGCTGATGTAAAAAGAGTGCTTGTTGCCTATGTCTCGGCTTATGGATTCACCGGAAAGGCAGCTGAGTATATTGCAGAAGGGATAGGAGAGGAAAGCGGCTGTGTAGCCGATGTCGTTGATATTGAGCATATCTCTGCCGCCGAACTCGACCTGAAGATCTCCTCAGCCGATGCCATTATCGCGGGATCTCCCACTATCAATCAGAATACCCTGCTGCCGGTCTATACCCTCTTTGCACTGATAAATCCCCTGCGCGACAGGGGAAAACTTGCCGGAGCATTCGGATCATACGGATGGAGCGGTGAAGCACCAAAAATCATTCTGGATAACTTCAGAAACCTTAAACTGAAAACCTTCGACGAAACAGCCGGATTCAAATTTGCCCCGGGTGGGGAAAAGAAGGAAAGCCTGGTCGAATTCGGAAAAAAATTCGCCCGCGAGGTGACGCAGGAAGCATCGAAGGAATAGATATAAGGTTGGCAGCAGGCCACATGGCACACGCGGCTTGAAAATTGCATATCGTTTTGGGTAAAAAAATTGTCGTAAAACAATAAGCCAGTTATCGTTTTGGGTAAAAAAATTGTTGTTATTTTCAGGTTATAGCGAAGACTCCACTATGTTTGAGCAACAAAAATTTAGCATTTGTAAATTTTCTGATTAGATTTGTATATATACATTGAAAAGATCCTTTGATGAAGACCTCTATTAGGAACATCCTGATTATTCTGGGCGTTATTCTTTTTCTGTTTTTGTTATGGTCTTTCAGGATTATAGTAGTTTATGTGCTTGTCTCCGGAGTGCTGTCGGTCATGGGAAGGCCGCTGGTCGACCTGCTGAGACGGATCAAAATAGGAAAATGGCAGTTTCCGCGGGCTCTATGCGCGTTGCTTACCCTGATAGTGATCTGGGGCCTGATAACTCTTTTCTTCTATATCTTCATACCTCTTATTACCAGGCAGATTAATTACCTGTCAACAATCGATGGCTCTAAAATTGTGGAGCTGGTCGAGGGTCCGGTAAAGAAAATCGAAGAGCTCATTACCCTTCTGAATCCGGAGATTTCAGGAAAACTTTCAGTCACCGATTACATAACTTCCAAGGTAGAAGGCATTCTTAACATAGAAGGGGTACAGAAATTTATGGGATCGTTGGTTGGTGTCCTGGGAAATATAGCCATTGCAGTATTCTCAATCTCCTTTATAACCTTTTTCTTCCTCAAGGGCAAGCACCTTTTCTTCGAATCAATCCTGATGTGGATCCCCGACAAGTACGTGGAAAACGTTACCAGGGCCCTCAATTCAATCAAGCACCTTCTTACAAGATACCTTATAGGGATTGTCATCCAGAGTACATGTATAATGATACTGATCACACTTGGAATGACTATAGCAGGGATTGAATTCCAGCAGGCTCTGGTGATGGGACTGATTTTGGGAACACTTAACATTATACCCTACGTGGGCCCATGGCTCGGCTTTTTCATAGTGATGATAATGGGCATAGCCACGCATATCCAGTACGATTTTTCAACAGTGGTGGTTCCGTTGGTGATGTACATGATGATCGTGGTGGCTATAACGCAGCTCATAGATAATATTATTTTCCAGCCTGTCATTTTTTCCAGCAGCGTAAGGGCGCATCCGCTCGAGATTTTTATTGTCGTCCTTGCAGCCGGCTTTGCTGCCGGAATACCGGGAATGCTTCTCGGAATACCGACTTATACTGTTCTCAGGGTGTTTGCCCGGGAGTTCTTCTACGGATTCAAAGCCATCCAGAAAATAACATCAAGTCTGTCGGACGAGGATCAGGACGGGAAGAAATTGCTGACATCCGGCCCGCAAGGCATTGTCATCAAGAGGAAACAAAGAAGAAAACCCCGGAGACCTAAAGAAAACAAGCAGGAAATACTATGAATTCATTCGTTTCTTTGCTTAAAAGGATATTCAGGTTCTACTATGAAGGCTTCACCACAATGTCGTGGTGGGGCAAACGAATCTGGACAATTCTGCTTATCAAATTGTTTATCATTTTCCTCATCCTGAAGCTGTTCTTTTTTCCCGATTTCCTTAAAAAGAATTACCGGACAGATGAGCAGCGCAGCGAACATGTACTGGAACAACTAACAAAACAACATTAAGCCTATGTTTGAGAGTTTTGACTTATCCCTCGTGGACTGGTCGCGGGCTCAATTTGCCCTCACGGCTGTTTACCACTGGCTTTTCGTTCCCCTTACACTCGGCCTTTCATTCATTATTGCAATAATGGAGACTATCTATGTAAGAACCGGCAATGAGGAATGGAAGCGTATGACCAAATTCTGGATGACTCTTTTCGGGATTAATTTTGCAATAGGCGTGGCAACCGGACTGATCCTTGAGTTTGAATTCGGCACCAACTGGTCAAACTACTCCTGGTTTGTCGGGGATATCTTCGGAGCACCCCTTGCCATAGAAGGCATTCTTGCCTTCTTCCTTGAATCGACTTTCGTTGCCGTTATGTTTTTCGGGTGGGAAAAGATCAGCAAAAGAGCCCATCTGATATCCACCTGGCTGGTGGCGATAGGAGCCAACCTTTCAGCATTATGGATACTGGTCGCCAATGCCTGGATGCAAAACCCCGTAGGAATGGTCTTTAATCCCGAAACTGCCAGAAATGAAATGATAAGCTTCTGGGAAGTCCTTTTCAATGAGGTGGCTGTCTCCAAGTTCCTTCACACCATCTCATCGGGCTTCCTTCTGGGATCAATGTTCGTGGTGGGAATAAGTGCGTATTACCTCCTTAAAAACCGCGAGATACTTCTTGCAAAAAGAAGTATACTGATCGCGGGCATCTTTGGCCTGCTCTCATCCCTCCTGGTGATTTATACCGGCGATATTTCGGCAAGAACCCTGGCAAAGGCCCAGCCAATGAAATTCGCTGCTTTCGAAGCCCTCTATGAGGGAAAGGAGAGGGCGGGACTGGTTGCCGTGGGAGTGCTCAGGGAATCGGACAGGAAAATCGGGGATAAAGCCGTGAATGATTTTGTGTTCAGGATTGAAATTCCGGGATTCCTTTCAGTGATGACAGGCGGTAGCCCGGAAACCTTCGTACCGGGGATCAGCGATCTTGTAAACGGAAATCCCGAAAGGGGCCTGCTTTCCGTATCGGAAAAGATGGAGAGAGGAAGAATTGCCCGGGATCTGCTGATCGAATACAAGGAAGCCAGAAAAATCAACGACACAGAGATAGCTGAAAGCATTGCAGCGACATTCAGAGACAGAAAATTCAATGAAGAATTTTTCAGGTATTTCGGCTATGCCTCCATTGATAAGCCGGAAGAAGTGATTCCCGGCGTTAAAGTGTCATTCTACACTTTCCATGTGATGGTAATGCTGGGATTCCTTTTCATCCTTATATTCTCCCTCGCGCTGCTGTTCCTCTTCCGCGGAACTCTCAGAAAGAACAAATGGTTCCTGTGGATAGCCCTCTTCTCAATCCTGCTTCCCTATGTCGCGAGCGAACTCGGTTGGGTGCTCGCTGAAATGGGCCGCCAGCCCTGGATAATACAGGACCTTATGCCCGTGACAACTGCAGTTACCCATGTAAGCACCGGATCGGTAATAACAACATTCATACTCTTCGCGGTTTTGTTTACAATCCTGCTTATTGCAGAAGTTTCGATTATGATAAGGCAGATTAAAATAGGACCAAAAAATTAGGAGGACCACCAAATGACATTAATGATATCACATATGTTCCTGCAGGCCTACTGGTGGATCATCATCTCCCTGCTTGCCGGCCTTCTGGTATTCCTCATGTTTGTCCAGGGCGGACAATCGATGATCTTTTCCCTTCCGAAGACTGAGCTCCAGAAAGCTATGCTTGTCAATGCAATGGGAAGAAAATGGGGATTTACCTTTACCACCCTTGTTACTTTCGGAGGAGCTTTCTTTGCTTCATTCCCGCTCTTTTACTCTGTAAGTTTCGGAGGCGCCTACTGGATGTGGATCGCGATACTGTTCAGCTTCATCATTCAGGCCGTTGCATACGAATACCGCTCAAAACCATCCAACGTCCTTGGTCAGAAGACTTTCGACACTTTCCTTTTCATAAACGGATCACTTGGGCCTTTCCTGATAGGAACAGTTGTGGGTACTTTCTTTACAGGTTCACAGTTCAGTCTCAATGAGCTTAACCAGGTAAAATGGGGAACACCATGGCATGGACTTGAGGCGCTTCTCAATGTCCGAAACCTGGCGCTCGGACTGGCTGTCCTCTTCCTGGCAAGGACTAACGGACTGCTTTATCTGATGAACACTGTTGACGACGACGATCTTTTCGAGAGATCAAGGAGGAAACTGTCCATGGATTCTATTTCATTCCTGGTGTTCTTCCTGTTCTTCGTTATTGTGCTGCTGTTGTCGGAGGGATTTGCATACGACCGCGCTACGGGAACAGTCAGCATGGAGAAGTTCAAATATCTTCATAACCTGCTGCAAATGCCTCTTGTTATGGTGATCTTCCTCGCGGGAGTGATCAGCGTACTTTACGGGATAGGGGCAGCCCTGTTCAAAGCAAAGCGTTCGGCAATATGGTATACGGGCGCCGGAACGATTCTGGCCGTGATGGCTCTCTTTTTTATAGCCGGCTTCAACGGCACTGCATTCTACCCGTCGGTATCAGACCCCGGAAGCTCCCTTACCATCGACAAGGCATCTTCAAGCTTCTTTACATTGAAAACCATGATGTACGTGTCGTTCTTCGTGCCTTTCGTGATTGCATATATCTGGTATGCCTGGAAAGCTATAAACAGGAAAAAAATTACCGGCGATGAAATAATGAAAGGAAGGCATTTGTATTAGGCACGGGGCACGGGGCACGGGGCGCAGGGCACAGGGCACAGAGCACAGGGCACAGGGCGCAGGGCACAGGGCTCAGGGCTCAGGGCTCAGGGCACGGGGCACGGGGCAAGAAGATGTATACTGCTAACCGTGCGTTGCATGCCACACGCTGCAAAATTAGAAATTTGATAAACAGTAAAATATGTATCTATCCGGAATCCTGCACTACCTTATATGGCCGGCTTTTATTATACTGAGCTGGTTCGTGATCAAGGCTGCTTTGAAGTACTACGAGAAGAAGTATCCTCCCGAGAGGGAGGAGAGCTGAAAGGCAGATAAAAAGCGGCAAGCGACATCAGTATATAAAGCGGTATTATCAGGGGAGCCGAGGCGATGCCGAAGATGACAAGCATTGCAAGCACTGCTCCGGCAAATATGAATCTCCATTCATTACCGCTGAAACTGAATCCTTTGAATTTGTTTGAAATCAGGGGGATCCGGGTTACCATCAGCAGCGACAGTATCACGGAGTAGATTGCCAGGGCAACAGGAGAAGCTGTAAATGAAGCTATGAGAGGCGATCGAGAGTATGCTGCAGCCAGAACAACGGAAATGACTGCAATGGCATTCCCCGGTGTAGGCAATCCCCTGAAAACAGCAGACTGTGTGCTGTCAACATTGAATATCGCGAGCCGCAGTCCGGCAAGAACCGGCATCAGTATGGTAACAAATGGCAAAACATCTGACATGAATACTGAAGTGCCGTGGCCTGTTCCGGCAGCTGCTTTTATCATTTCATGAATGATGATGGCCGGGGAAACTCCGAAGCTTACTATATCAGCCAGACTGTCGAGTTCTTTCCCGATTTCGGAGAATGCATGCAGCAAACGGGCTGAAAAACCGTCGAGGAAATCAAATATCATAGCGGCAAGGATAAGCCATGATGCCACTACGAGAGAACCGGAGGAGGCAAAGATCACGGAAGTGAATCCGGCAGCCAGATTGAGACAGGTTATGAAATTCGGAATGTGCTTCATGTCGTTCAGTTCATGCCATTGTGATGACGGCAAGCAAAATTATTATAAATTTCACATGATTGGGAGAAATTATTAGATTTGCATCATTTATTACTGCCTTGATGATCAGTTTAAAGAATATACGGATTGCAGTGGATTTTGACGGAACCATTGTGGATCATGAATATCCCGGTATCGGCAAGGAGAAACTGTTCGCGTTTCAGACTCTCAAAGAACTCGAGAAGCTGGGAGCAAGACTTATTTTGTGGACCTTCAGGGCAGGACCTGAACTTGAACAGGCTGTTGAATACTGCAGGAAGAACGGGATCGTGTTCTATGCAGTGAACCGGAATTATCCCGAGGAAGTATATGATGAATCAATCAGCCGGAAGATTGATGCTGATGTTTTTATTGACGATAAGAATGTAGGCGGCTTTCCCGGCTGGAGCGAGATATGGCAGATCCTTGTTCCCTTCGATCTCCACCAGAAAGAGATGGAAAGGCAGATAGCCAATGCAAGAAGGAACAGTCTGCGGCGTTTGTTCGGAAGGAGAGACAGGCAGAATGAAGGCTAAGATTCTGACATCTACAATTGCGGTCATTCTGACTGCAGCCGCACTCCTTGCAGGCGCATGCTCGAACAGGGCAGGAAATGCAGTGAAATCCTCCACTGAAACCAGAGCCAAAAAGCAGGAACCTGCAGCCAGCCTTATAAGAATGAAATCACCTGCTGAAAATGCAAAGCACAAGTTAAACGACCAGATAAAAATCTCCCTCGATCCGGATACTGATGCCGGAATCCCCGACTCCGTAAAGGTGTTTTTTGACGGTAAACAGGTGGCAGTACTGTTTTCTGCTCCATGGGAATACACTGTTTCAGGCGACCTTACCGGAATGACCGGACGAAAGCCTGTCAGGGCCGTAGCATACACATCCGACCTTAACCAGTCGGTGACAAGATTTGTTATTATCTATTCGGATTCAGCTCCCAAACGGCTTGGTTACAGACTGATAAATACATACCCCCATGACCCGGGCGCCTTTACGCAGGGACTGTTTTTTCACGAAGGGCTACTTTATGAAGGTACAGGCCAGGAGTCAGGTTCGAGCTTAAGGACAGTTGAACTTAAAACAGGAAAGGTAATCAGGCAGGTTAACCTCGATGCATCACTTTTCGGAGAAGGAATAAGCCTTTACAACGACAGGATATTCCAGCTTACCTGGCAGAATAAGGTTGGATTTGTTTACAACCTTTCCGATTTCAGGCTGATCAACAAGGTCTACTACCAGGGAGAGGGATGGGGGCTTACCACAATAGACGACAGGATTGTCAGAAGTGATGGAACCAATATCCTGTATTTCCATGAGCCTGAAATGTTTGATGCTGTAGCGCGTCTCGAGGTTTACGACCACGAAAAGAAAGTTGACCAGCTCAATGAGCTCGAATATATAAACGGTGAGATATGGGCTAATATCTGGATGACGGACCTTATTGCCCGTATCGACCCGAAAAGCGGCAAGGTGAATTCCTATATCGATCTCTCACGCCTTTTTCCTGAGTCAAAACGACAGAAAGTCAACGCGGATGTCCTTAACGGGATAGCCTGGGATCAGAAAGGCGGCAGGATATTCGTAACCGGTAAACGATGGCCCAATCTCTATGAGATAGAAGTCATTGAATAAGCTTCTTCGCGTAAATGATATTTATTGCAGAAGGGATAATGCTGAATTCTGCCGGTGTATGCCCCAGCGATTCCCCGTCGGCTTCAATTAACAGCTTTGATTCAGAGCTTATCTTAAGCCCCTTGCTCCTGTATCCGTCAACCTTCCGGTGGCTCAGTATGGTTCCGTCATAAAGCATGCCCAGGCTTCGTATTATTTCAAACTTCCCCATTTCCTTTATCACGGTGATGTCGAACAGGCCATCGTCAGGCAATGCATCGGGTGTCTGCCTCATCCCGCCACCGCAATACCTCCCGTTGCCGATATTGATCGAGAATATTTTTGCATTGCTGGTGATCCCGTCTATTGTGATTTCAACAGGCGTATTCCTGTATGTGATAAGACCGCGAAGAAGGTTGAAGAGATAGATAGCCTTGTTGCTTCTGCCTTTTTCCTTCTGCCTGTTGGTCCTTAAAATAACCACCGCTTCAAAACCTGTTCCGGCGATGTTTATAAAGTAGGTCCTGTGTTTTGCACTTCCGATGTGATAGTCTATAACACCAATGTCATGAAGCAGCGTCTTTCCTTCTTTTATCACAGATACAGCTCCTTCATAAACCAGCGGGATACCGAACATCCTGCCCCAGTCGTTCCCCGTTCCCACAGGTATCAGTCCTATCGTAACCTCCGACGGAAGGCAATGAGTCTGTGTGAAAACCCCGTTGATGATCTCGTTAAGAGTCCCGTCGCCACCAACAGATATGATCTTCCTGTATCCTTCAGCCAGCATGGTCCTTGTAAATTCGGTTGCGTCGCCTTTACCGGTCGTGGTGAGGGCGTTGAAGTTTATGCCATTCTTTCTCAGAATGTCTGATATCCTGCCACTATCTTTTGAACCTTTGGCATTGCCGGCATTGGGATTAAAGATAGCACACCATTCAGGCCTCATTATTGTTTCTTCCATCGCGATCGTTTTGGACAAATATCTGAATAAATGAAGAATAAAAGCTTCCCGGAGAAGTTTAAAATCGCGATATTACAGAAGTCGCTAAAGATGAGAGCTCAACGAGGTTCAGAAAGGCAGCATTGTTAATAAGATGTTGATAAGGACATATAAAATGTTTACAATTACATTGTTGGCTCCCGGGAGCCAACAATTCATAAGTAGTACATTTGTAGCTCGAAATCAGTAAGGAATTTCAATCTGTAATCACATGGGAAGGATCATAGCTATCGCGAATCAGAAGGGTGGGGTAGGGAAGACGACAACGGCAATAAACCTGGCGGCCAGCCTGGCTGCCCTTGAAAAGAAAGTCATAATAATTGATGCTGATCCTCAGGCTAATGCCACTTCGGGGATGGGCATCGACAACCGTTCGTTAAAGGCGACTGTTTATGATTGTCTCGTTAATGGAAGGGAGCCTGCTGATACAATAATAGCGAGCAGCATTGAGAATCTTTCATTGATGCCGTCGAATATCGATCTGGTCGGAGCCGAGATAGAAATGCTTGATATGCCTGAAAGGGAGAAAATTCTCAAGCGGGTTCTTTCAAAGATTTCCGGGAATTACGATTATGTGATCGTCGACTGCTCTCCCTCGCTCGGCCTTCTCACTGTAAACGCGCTCACTGCAGCCAACTCGGTGATCATACCTGTTCAGTGCGAATATTTTGCCCTTGAGGGACTGGGCAAGCTTTTGAATACAATAAAGATAATTCAGGGCAACCTGAACCCTGATCTCGAGATAGAAGGCTTTTTGCTTACCATGTACGATTCGAGGCTAAGGCTTTCAAACCAGGTTGCAGAAGAAGTGAACAAACATTTCCAGCAGATGGTATTCAAGACTATCATTCAGAGAAATGTAAAGCTTTCGGAAGCCCCCAGCTTCGGACAGCCTGCAATACTGTATGATGCAGATTCGAGGGGGACCGTCAATTATCTTAATCTGGCCAAGGAGATTATAGAAAAACATAATCCCGACGGCAATTAACCTGTTAACCTAACTGACGATGACAAAGAAGCAAGCATTAGGAAGAGGGCTCGGAGCGTTGATCGATGGTGTTGAAAAAGAAGTTCTGGAGAGAAAAGTAGAACCCAATATGGATATTGCAATCGATTCGATAGATGGCAATCCCTTTCAGCCAAGAAGTCATTTTGATGAACAGTCGCTTGAGGAACTTGCTGCATCAATAAGGCAAGTGGGAATTGTTCAGCCGCTGACAGTAAGGGAAACTGCCGGAGGACGTTACCAGCTTATAGCCGGCGAAAGACGGCTCAGGGCCGCACGACTGGCCGGGCTTAGCCATGTGCCCGCCTATATCCGGACAGCCGACGACCAGGCTATGCTCGAACTTGCCCTGGTGGAGAACATCCAGCGCGAAGACCTCGACGCCATGGAAGTGGCAATAACCTTCCAGCGACTGATCGAAGAGTGCCGGCTGACTCAGGAACAACTGAGCGACAGGGTGGGAAAACAACGTTCGACAATTTCAAACTACCTCAGGCTCCTGCGCCTTCCCGCGGAAATACAGCTCGGGATACGAAACAAAAGTATAATGATGGGACATGCCCGAACCCTCGTCAATATAGAGAACCCGAAAACCCAGATGGATGTCTATTACCGTATTATCGACGACGATCTGTCGGTGAGACAGGTAGAGGAACTGGTCAGATCACTTCAATCAAAAAAAATAAAGGATCCGGCAAAAATCGAAAGAAAAAAGAAACTGAACGAGGATTTTAAACAGCTCTCGGAACACCTTAACCGGATCTTCTCAACAAAGGTCAACTTCAGGATTAACGAACAGGGAAAGGGAAAGATAGTGATCCCTTTCGATAATCCGGAAGAGATGGAACGCATTTTGGGCCTCTTTGACCGTCTTAACTACTGAAATTAATTATATTTGTCGCTCCGGTCCCGCCGGCAATGGGGAAAAAACCGGATTCTGTTGGTTTTGAGAACAATTGAAAAAATAAAAATTATTCTCATCGGCTTAATTTTTTGTGTCCCGGCTGTTTTACCGGCACAGGATTCAATTGTTGTTGCAAAGCCGGCCAGAAGAGTATTCCGCCCCGAACCGATGAAAGCGACAATGCTTGCAGTTGCTTTCCCGGGCTTCGGCCAGGTTTACAACAGGAAATACTGGAAGATACCGTTTGTTTACGCCGGATTCGGCGGACTGGCCTATAGCGTGGGTTTTAACACCGGCAAATACAATGAGATGATGAAGGCATATCAGGATTTCACAGATAAAATACCTGAAACCGACAGCTATATCGGACTGATAAAGGGAGCTGATCCCTCTGAGTATGACCCTGTCCTTCACCCCGATACCTATAACCCGTCTTCCAAATCGTGGGTTGAAGATAACCTCCTCAGAGCCGTGGATTATTATAAAAAATACCGCGATCTCAGCTATATCGGCGTAGCTGTATGGTACCTGATAACCGTCCTTGATGCAAATGTCGATGCCAGCCTGGCAAACTTCGACGTTTCCGATCAGCTCGACCTCCAGATTGCCCCCCTGGGGATGCCTGTTCCCGGTGTTTACGGTGCAGGCATTAACATGAGTCTTGTTTATAATTTTTAATTCAAATGACCGGAAAAAAGATGATATTTAAGAAATCAGTTGTCGGATTCCTCCTGACTCTCCTGTTAACGAACCTGTACGCGATAAACGACACCATAATACTGAAATCAGAAATATACACCGAAAAAATTTCCGCCGACCTCGACAGCCTCGTCAACAGCTGGTACGTCAGACTGGCAATGGAGGGACATATAGATGACTTCATCAGTGATTCAGTGGGAATAGAATATCCCGATACCGTGTACAAGGAGAGAATAGGCAAAATCTATTCCCTGATGAAACTTCCCTACAATAGCATAATCAGAAATCATATTCATGTTTATACCATAAAGCAGAGGAAACAGTTCAGCGCCGTTCTTGGCCTGTCCGATTATTACTTTCCCCGGATAGAGGATATCTTTGATTCCTACGGCCTTCCCGCCGAGTTGAAATATATGGCAGTCATTGAATCAGCCCTTAATCCGAACGCTGTCTCACGAGCTGGAGCCACCGGCCTGTGGCAGTTCATGTACAGCACGGGGAGAAGCTACGGACTGACCATCAACTCGCTGGTCGACGAGAGACGCGACCCGATAAAGGCCACTCATGCAGCTGCAAAATACATAAAGGATCTATATCAGATTTACAACGACTGGATACTGGTTATAGCAGCCTACAACTGCGGTCCAGGAAACGTGAACAAGGCTATCAGACGTTCGGGAAACAAAAAGGATTACTGGGCTATCTACTACAGGCTTCCGCGCGAGACAAGAGGCTATATCCCGCAGTACGTGGCCGCCGCCTATGCTATGAATTACTATGCAGAACACAAAATCAAGCCTCTGCCACTGAACATTCCCGTTGCAACCGACACTATAATGGTAAGTACCGATATACACCTTACCCAGATATCGGAGGTAATGGGAATTCCCATAGGTGAACTGAGAGCCCTCAATCCACAGTACCGGACAGGACTTGTACCCGGTTCTTCAAAACCTTTCTCACTGACACTTCCGATGAATCACCTGGGCGATTTTATCGACCTTAATGATACCATCAGAAACTATAAAGCCGATGTGTACCTGACACGGGTCAACCAAACGGCCGACCCCTCACGCTCAACATATGTTCCCCCTGATGTAAAGGGGAAAACCCGGCTGATATACACTGTAAAGGACGGAGATAACCTGGGATTCATCGCGGAATGGTATAGGGTCAGCCTGTCCGACCTCAGGTACTGGAACAATATCTACAGGAATCTGATCAGGGTGGGCCAGAAACTGTCAATCTATGTCGATCCTTCCAGGGCAAGCCAGTACGAGAAAATCAATGACATGACTTTCGCACAGAAACAGGCGATGATAGGAAAAACAAGTCCTTCAGCCCCGACGGCCAGTATCATGCAGCCGGTACAGGACGGGGATTTTATCACATACACTGTCAGACCGGGTGATACGATATGGGAAATAGTAAAGAAGTACGATAACGTCAGCACAACAGACGTGCTTCAGTTGAACAATATCAGCGATCCGTCGAGGATAAAAGTCGGACAAGTGTTGAAAATTAAGAAGAAGAGCTGATCTATATCCCCAGATGCGTCCATTAAGGTCATTTTTGCTTTTGCTGATATATCTGATCTGTTTTACAGGTCTGGCCTGGATTTTGCCCTGGAACCCCGGCTTCCCCACTATCAGTAACTTCCTGCCGGAGAAGCTTTTTCAGCCTGCTTCAAATGACCTGCCTGAGCTTAACGGAGATGTAAATGACGATTATCATGATACTGTTATCGCTCCTCCGCTGATCACATTTGAAGCCGATTCCTCAACAGCCGATACCATAGCCCCGCCACGCGATCCGATGTCGGTGTTCTTCGACGGACTGAAGCGTTCTCGTGCAGAACAGATCAGAATACTTTACTACGGTGATTCCCAGATAGAGGGCGACAGAATAACTTCAAGCATAAGGAGATACCTGAGAAGGGAACATGGTGGAACAGGCCCCGGACTGATGCTTCCCGTAATGCCGGTAAGCTATACCCGGTCATTCTATATCAGGGCTTCATCGAACTGGAAAAGATACAATTACCTTTCATACCGTAACGCTGAGATAAGTCATAAGGACCTTGGCCCTTTCATGGCCTTCTGCAGGTACATGCCCGAAGGATCAGTATCAGCATCAAAGGTTAAATCGTGGATAAGAATAGTTCCCTCTGTCCTTGCCGATCCTGCCGAATCGCAGTTCGAATATCTGAGAATATTTTACAGGAACAGCCAGGGCGATGTGAGTATTGGGGTAAAAGCCGGTGACAACCCCCTTATCTCTGATACATTAAAATCGTCCGGAGAACTTATGGAGTATGTATGCCCTCTCAACAATGCATCCAATATCCTTATCGATTTCTCCGGCAATACAAGTCCCGATATTTACGGCATCAGCATCGAAAGCAAGACAGGAGTCGTGGTCGACAATATCCCGCAGAGGGGCAGTGCCGGGCTTGAGTTTACAATGGTGGATAAGAACAACATCGGGAAAGCCTTTGAACTCCTGAAACCCGACTTGGTTGTAGTGCACTATGGCCTGAACCTGGCAACAACAATCAGGAGCGATTATTCATACTATGAAAAGGGTCTTGCCAGACAGCTGGATCTTATCAGGGAGATATCGCCGGAAGCCGGCCTGCTGGTCATCGGTATGACCGATATGGCCCGTCAGGTTGATGGCCAGGTAAAGTCATATCCCAATATCCCAAAGATTATCAATGCACAGAGAAATGCTGCTGCCGGATCGGGAGCTGTTTTCTGGGATGCCAGAAAAGCTATGGGAGGACAGTCATCCATTGTGCATTGGTTCAATATGAATCCTCCCCTGGCCAAACCCGACTATGTTCATCTTACCGACCTGGGCGCCGACAGACTTGCACAACTGATGGTAAATGACCTGTTTACACCGGAAACTCCCGATCCGGTGGTAATGACACCTCCTATGGTGCAGATCGATACATCTGCCCTTGAAAAGGCCGAAACAGTTGTCTCTGCTGTTGAACCCCAGCCTCAGCAATCAATTGTAAAGACTGTTGTCTCTGAAATTTTCAGCTACGATCCTGACAGGATATTCGTTTTTACTTCAGCGGCTTTCTGGATTTTCTTCCTTGTGGTACTGGCAGGTTTCAGCCTGTTTTACAGGAAATTGTTTGCAAGGAACTTCTACCTCCTGCTGATGAGCCTGTTCTTCTACTACAAAGCCGGAGGTCTTTTTCTCTTCGTTCTGGTTTTTGTTACCATTATCGATTATACCTGTGGCCGCCTGATCCACAGGTCGGATACAAAGGCCGGAAAACGCTTCTTTCTTATCCTGAGCATCATTTCCAACATAGGGCTCCTTGTTTATTTCAAGTACACCGGTTTTATTGTTCAGATAATAAATGATCTGTTTGGCACTGAGATCATTGTCAGGGATGTGCTTGGCGCCCTCTCCAACAGTCTTCTCGGAACAGATTTCAATATAGACTCAATCGTTCTTCCGGTAGGAATCTCTTTCTTCACCTTCCAGTCGCTCAGTTATACAATCGACATGTACAGGATGAAACTTGAGCCGGTTAGGAATATATTGGATTTCGGATTTTATGTCTCATTCTTTCCGCAACTTGTTGCAGGCCCAATTGTGAGGGCATCGGAGTTTATACCACAGCTTTACAGGGAATACAACGTTTCAGCAAGGGAGTTCAGCCATGCCGTGTTCCTGATAATTAAGGGACTTATTAAAAAGATAATAATCTCCGATTTCATTGCTGTCAATTTCATCGACAGGGTATTTGAGGTTCCCACCGTTTACTCGGGATTCGAAAACCTGATGGCTGTTTACGGATACGGCCTTCAGATCTACTGCGACTTCTCGGGATACACCGATATAGCAATAGGATTAGGGCTTATCCTCGGATTCAGGCTTCCTTTCAATTTCAATTCACCTTACAAGGCAACTGATCTTTCCGATTTCTGGCGGAGATGGCATATTTCCCTCTCACGATGGCTCAGGGACTATCTCTATATACCTCTTGGAGGAAACAGGAAAGGCAAGTTTAGAACCATCTTCAACCTCTTGGTTACCATGCTTGTAGGAGGCCTGTGGCATGGAGCAAACATGAGATTCGTGATATGGGGCGGACTCCATGGCATCGGATTGACCATAAACAAAATAAAGGATTACATCTTTAGAAAACCTATCCGTAAAAGCCGGTTGGCAACAGCGCTTTCAGTTTTCCTGACTTTCAATTTCGTAAGCTTCTGCTGGATATTCTTCCGGGCCCGGGATATGCACAGCGTTGAACTGATGCTGCGGCAGATATTCAACGATTTCGTGCCGGCTTCATTTGAAACGGTCTTAAGTGCATACAGCGGAGCCTTTGCCCTGATGGCTGCAGGGTACATAATGCATTTTCTGCCCGCTAAATTCAAGGAATGGTACAGGGGAATATTCATCAACACCCCGCTTGTCATTCAGTTTATCCTGGTTCTGATTGCCGGATTTCTTATTTTCAGGATGAGCAGTTTTGCCAGCATGCCGTTTATCTACTTCAGATTCTAAGCCGGACTGGATAAGGAAAGAACAATGCTATAGTATGTTTGATCCCGAAACCGGACGGGCATAAGCCAGTACGTCGGCGCCTGTTATTTCATCCCTGCACAGGATGATAAGCCTCTCCAGTACATTCCTGAATTCCCTTATGTTCCCCGTCCATTCAATCTTCTGCAGTTCAGCGATCGCATCCCTGGTTATAGTTTTCTTGCTCATGCCGTACTCTCTGCATATCATGGTGTTGAAATGTTCGGCAAGGATGGGGATATCATCCACACGCTCGTTGAGGGTCGGGACATGTATTATTATCACGCTCAGCCTGTGATACAGGTCCTCCCTGAAGGTGTTGCCCTCTATTTCCTTCCTTATGTTCTTGTTGGTTGCTGCTATAACTCTTACATTGACATGTATATCCTTGTCGGATCCCACCCGGGTGATCTTGTTCTCCTGAAGGGCCCTCAGCACTTTGGCCTGGGCGGAAAGACTCATGTCGCCGATTTCATCCAGGAACAAAGTGCCACCGTTTGCCTGTTCGAACTTGCCTATTCTTTGCTTGATGGCCGAGGTAAACGATCCCTTTTCGTGTCCAAACAGTTCACTCTCAATAAGTTCTGAGGGTATTGCCGCACAGTTCACCTCCACAAAGGGGCCTTTTGCCCGGTTGCTCTTCTCGTGTATCTGGTGAGCAACAAGCTCCTTTCCTGTTCCGTTTGCGCCGGTAATCAGCACCCTGGCTTCAGTGGGCGCTACACGGTCGATCATCTCCTTTACTTTCATGACAGGCTCCGATTCACCAACTATCTCATACATCTTGCTTACCTTGTTCTTAAGCGCCTGTGTCTGCGTGATCAGAGTAGACTTGTCGGTGGCATTGCGAATGGTGATCAGTAGCCTGTTCAGGTCAAGGGGCTTTTCCAGAAAATCGTAGGCACCTTTCTTTATGGCATCAACAGCCGTGTCGATATTGCCATGACCCGATATCATTATAACCGGAACATCGGAAGAGGTCTCAAATATTTTCTGAAGTACCTCAATGCCGTCCATCTTTGCCATCTTGATGTCGCACAGCACAATATCGTATGAATTGCTGCCGAACATCTCAAGCCCCGCCGGCCCGTCCTCTGCAAGGTCGACCTCATGTTTTTCATATTCCAGAACTTCTTTCAGGGTGTTCCTTATCGCCCTTTCATCATCAATAACCAGAATTTTTGACATAACTTGTATTATTTGCGGTTCCGGTGCGTACAGCCGGACTTTCTTTTACCACTGTGTTTTTCAGCTGCCCAAACCAGTTTAACCCGAGTATCTCAGCCATTTCCACATCTCCTTCCAGGATGTTTTCTTCCCGTACATCAGGATGCCCGTCCGGTAGATCTTGGCTGCCATCCAGACGAAAGCAATGAAGGTAACAACCATCAGCGCCATTGAAAGGATTAGCTGCCAGGCCGGAACCCCGAAGGGGATCCTTGCCGCCATTACTATTGGTGAAGTCAGAGGGATTATGGAGCACCAGAACGACAGAGAGCTTTCCGGATTCTGCATGGTGCCGATCGCGACCATCAGGGCCAGGATGATGGGTATGGTCACCGGAAGCATAAATTGCTGGGTTTCAGTTTCGTTATCAACCGCTGATCCTATTGCCGCGAAGATAGAGGCATATAGAAAGTAACCCGTTATAAAATAGAAAATAAATGAGAATATGATCAGTCCCCATGGCTGGTTCATGGCACTTTCAAACATTTTAGTGAACTCCGAAATTTGCGAACTTGTCTGTACCATCTGTTCCTGCACGGCAGCCTGCTGATCCTTATCCATAAGGTTCTGGGGAGCAGTTTGGGAGATCTCAGTGATATTCTTGTCTTTCAGTACGGTCGTTCTTAAAACGCCAACTATTGCAAAAGTCAGCAATACCCAGATAAGGAACTGGGTTAGTCCGACAAGGGCAATGCCTATGATCTTTCCCATCATCAGCTGAACCGGTTTTACAGATGATACTATCACTTCCACTACACGGCTGGTCTTTTCCTCGATTACGCCTCTCATAACCTGAGCGCCGAACATGAATACAAGCATGTACATCAGAAAACCTCCGAAATAAGCAAGAAACATGGCAATTCCGGTGCTGGTGTCCTTGATCTGCCCTGAATCGTCTATCTTCTGCGTCTGGATTGAGACCTTCGTTTCAACCTTCTTCATTATCTCGTCGAGGTTCTCAATGTTGTAAGCCATCAGTTTCTGCTTCTCGATCTCATTCTTGAGCGAGTTCTCCATGTACTGCAGATCAGCTATCGGAGGCTGTTTCTTCGAGATGAGCTGAACGGCATTGGGGGTGTTTACCAGTTCGGATGAAATGTACAGGATGCCATAATATCCCGCTTCTTCGAATGTCTTCTTGAGATCATTCACATTTACACCATCAAGATATACGAACTCAAGGGTTTTGGTGTTCTTCAGGACTCCCCGGAACAGATCGGCTTCATCCCCGATAACCGCGATCTTCTTGTAGTCCATTTCCTGGTTTAGCATCACGACTGTCGGGAGAATGATCAGTGCGGCCATGAGAATGGGGGCAAGGATGGTCATCAGGATAAATGACTTCTTACTGACCCTGGTAATGTATTCCCTGTTTATTATTATGGAAATCTTATTCATGCTTAAGAGGTTAAATCATTGAGTTATTGTCTGGACTTAACTGCGGGTTTCAACTACCCTGATGAAAATGTCGTTCATGGAAGGTAGGGCAGGATTGAATGAAATCACTTTCCCGCGTTTGACTGCTTCCGAAAGGATAAGGTTGGTGTCCTTCTCATGTCCGGCCTTGAATTTTATGGTACTCCTGTTATTTTCAAACTGTCTGTCAAGGATCGAAATATTCCCGTTGCCACTCAGTGTTGCATCCCCTTCGAACACTATCTCGTACTCATCACCTGCCCACTGCATTCTTATGTCATCAACCCTGCCTTCAAGGATGGTTTTTGCCTTGTTTATCAGGGCTATATTGTCGCAAAGTTCCTCAACCGATGCCATGTTGTGCGTTGAAAGAATAACCGTGGCGCCTCTTTCCCTTAGAAAAAGGATCTCATTCTTGATAATATTTGTATTTACCGGGTCGAAGCCTGAAAAAGGTTCATCAAGAATGATCAGCTTCGGTTCATGGAGGATTGTGGTCACAAACTGGACCTTTTGCTGCATACCCTTTGAAAGTTCCTCCACCTTTTTTCCCCACCAGTCGACCATGTCGAGTTTACGGAACCAGTATTTTAGACGTCTCATGGCTTCAGCCTTTGAGAGCCCCTTCAGCCGTGCAAAATAAAGGACCTGCTCTCCGACTTTCATTTTCTTGTACAGACCTCTTTCTTCCGGGAGATAGCCTATTGACAAAACATCTTCCGGCTTTAGTTTTCGTCCGTCAAGGAACAGTTCTCCGGAATCGGGGCCCGTGATATGGTTTATTATCCTGATAAGCGTAGTCTTACCGGCTCCGTTCGGCCCAAGCAACCCGAAGATCGACTGTTCGGGAACCGATATGCTTACTTTGTTTAAAGCATAAAGCGATCCGAACTGCTTTGTGACGTTTCTTGCTTCAAAAAGTGCCATATTAATATGAGGTATGGATAAAACAGAGATGTAAATATAGGAAACTCTCAAGAACTACAGCGGTTTCGGCAAAGCATATTTTAAACAGTGAAAATCTCCTAAAAAATCAGCGTACAGCCGGTGAAACGGGGGCATTCCGTTTATGGACACAGCTTAGCGGCGGCTACTGAAAATAGCCTCTCATCCTTTCAAAGAAACCCTTGTCATCCTTGTCGGGCTTAGGGACAAAAGACTCGCTGTCCTTAAGCTTTTCAATAATTCTCGATTCTTCCCTTGTGATATTTTTCGGGATCCAGACATTGACGTTAACAAGCAGATCGCCTTTCCCGTAGCCGTTTACTTCAGGCAATCCCTTGCCCCTGAGCCTTAGTATTTTCCCGGGCTGGGTGCCGGGCTCAATCTTTATTTTTACCCTGTTATCAACGGTCGGGATTTCCACGTGGGATCCCAGGATTGAATCGGGTATGCTGATAAAGAGATTGTGGATAAGGTCCTTGCCTTCCCTTATGAGTTCGGGGTGTTCTTCCTCGTCGATGACCACGATGAGATCACCGTTGATGCCTCCGCGTCGTGCCGCGTTGCCCTTTCCCTCAAGGTTCATTTGCATACCCCGGGAGACACCGGCAGGGATATTGATTTTTATTATCTCATCCTTCCGGACAATTCCCTCACCGTAGCAAGAAGAACACTTTTTGGTGACGGTCTTTCCCTCGCCGTTGCACGAGGGGCATACCGAGGTGGTTTGCATCTGCCCCAGAAGCGTGTTGGCAATACGGGTGACATGCCCCGATCCGCGGCATGTGGTGCAGGTCGTAATGCTGTTTGCATCGGCCGCACCTGAACCGCCACATTTGTTACAGCTTACATATTTGCTTACCTTAATCTTTTTTTCGGTGCCTGTCGAGATTTCCTTAAGATCGAGTTTTACCCTGACCCTTAAATTGGTGCCTTTGTTTACCCTTCTTCCACTGCTTCTTCTCGAAGATCCGAATCCTGCAAATCCTCCGAAGGCATCACCGAAAATATCCCCGAATGACGAAAAGATATCCTCCATGGTCATACCTCCCGGACCGCCGAATCCATCCCCGGCTCCGCCCACTCCGGCATGTCCGAAGCGATCGTACCTGGCACGCTTTTCATCGTTGCTCAGTACTTCGTATGCAGCTGCAGCCTCCTTGAATTTCTCCTCGGCAGCCTTGTCGCCGGGATTCTTGTCGGGATGATATTTCAATGCCTGCTTGCGGTAGGCTTTCTTTATTTCCTCTTTAGTAGCCTCCTTCGATACACCAAGCACTTCATAATAATCTCTTTTTTCCATCCCAACTCCTTTGTTTCATTTCCTGTTCAACAGGAATTATAACAGCATTACTTATTATTCTCCTATAACAACCTTTGAATGTCTGAGTACCTTATCTTTAAGGTAATAGCCTTTCAAAAGCACTTCCACCACCTTGCCCTTCTTTTCTTCTTCCTCAACCTGGACCTTCGCGGCGGCATCATGAATGTCTACATTGAATACTTCATTCAGCGACTCTATCTCTTTAATTCCCTGGCGCTTCAAGTAATCAATAAATTTATTGTAGATCAGGTCAATGCCTTCCTTGATCCCTTCACAATCAGGAGATGATTCCATGTGCTTCAGAGCCCTGTCGAAATCGTCAATAATCGGAAGGATGTCTTTCATTATTTCTTCTCCGGCATATTTGGAGATATCCATTTTTTCCTTTAGGGTGCGTTTTCTGTAGTTGTCAAACTCGGCTGAAAGCCTCAGATACTTGTCCTGCATCTCTGCCAGTTTTTCCAGCATTACCCTGTCTTCGTCTTTCCTTTTGTCAGCTTCTTCCCTGGCTACAGTTTCCGGCTCAGACTGACCTGCCTTTGGTTCCTCTTCAACGCCTTGCTTTGATGCTTCGGCGGCCTCAGTATCATGAACCTTCGTATTATCTTTGTTCTCAGATGTTTCAGGGTGGGTTATATCTTTATCCTCTCCGTCCTGGATTTTTCTTTTCTTGACCATTAAGCAATAGTTTTTCTAATTTACACTTCTTGTCAACAAATAATCTGCCAACACCCGCTGTTTGCCAATTTGACAGTATAGCTTAAGCGGGAGGTCAGGAAACAATTGTTGTCAGGATGATTTCCCCCCGCCAGTCCTATTAATGTATGCACGGCCGGCGGAAAGAAAAGGGAATTATCTTAGCCCTGAGCTACTATAAAACTGCCCCTTAATGGCGGTTATGCATTTTCTTCCTGTTGAAAGGCTTGTTCTGCCTGTTACCCTGCGACTTGCCCGACTGCGGCTTCTTCTTGACGGGCGGGATAAGTTCCTTGACCTCGAGAATCCTGATGCCTTCGGTTATTTTCAGCTTTCCGCGCGAAAGGAATTTGAGGTCGCTGATGATTACCTCATCACTTACCTGGCTGCGGTTCCAGGTAATGTATGATTTCTTCATCTGGTTCACGATCAGATTGGTGAGATATTCCTTTTCCTTGCCTTCCTCCATCTCTATGGCTGCATCTATCATCAGCTCAATGATCCGTCCGTAGTGAAGAAAACGTATGTCACCCTGAGGATAGGGTACCTTCCGGGGCTTCTCGGTGAATCTTTCGCGTTCCGGGGGAGGATAGGGCGAATCGATGTCGAGGTTGAAATCGGCAATGATAGCAAGGTGATCCCATAACTTGTGCTTGAAGTCGCCTGTATCCCGGATCTGGGGATTCAGATTCCCCATGATCTGAATTATGGTCTTTGCCGCACGGTTCCGTTCCTCCCTGTCTTCAATGGTCTTTATATGATCAACCATCTTCTGGACATTCCTTCCATATTCAGGCAATGCCATACTCTTCCGTTGTGTATTGTAATCGTAATTCATCAGGACATCAGTTTTATGCAAAGCTAATAAAATATATAAAAAGTCCGCTAGCTCAAAATCATAATAGATTCGGGGATCGAAGCGTTTAGGGTTTAGGCGATGTATTTATAGGCGATGTATTATAGGCGATGTGCCGCTTTAGAAGAGACCGCAAGACCGCAAGACCGCAAGACCGCAAGACCGCAAGACCTGCACCATATTACTAATTACTAATTGCCATTTGTTAATTGCAACACCGTTGCCTACAGCCCCAGAAACTGTATTCCTATCCCCGATAACAATATCGTGGCTCCGGCAATCACATTGCTGTACTTTTCAACAGGCTTAAGATTTATTTTACTGAAGCCCAGCTTGAAGGCAAGAACAACTGCCATCATGGTGGCGATGGTGACTATCGAGAAAAGAAGAGCAACAAGCACAGCACCCGGTATATTGTTACTGGCTGCCGGGTACATAAGAACCGGGATCAGAGGTTCGCAGGGACCGAATGCGAAAATCAGGAAAAGGATCCATGGGGTGGTTTTGGCAGCGGCAGATTCATGAACATGAGCGTGATCGGAAAAATGGTCGTGTTCATGAACATGGCTGACACCGTCTGCATGAAAGTGAGGATGGGTATGCTTTTTACCGCGGTACAGGTTCCTGACACTGATTACCGTGTATACAAGCCCGAATGCAATGAAAAGCCAGGCCGCGATATTACCCCTGAACGACTCGACCGACACGAGACGGTTGACCGAGATGCCGATGGCTATTCCGGCTAATCCCAGCACAACCGAACTAAGGACATGCCCCAGCCCGCAAAGGAATGTGATCAGCATCGTTTTCCTGAGACTCCATTTCCGTGCCTCGCTCAGCACTATGAAAGGAAGATAATGATCGGGTCCGAGTATGGTGTGAACGAAACCCAGCGTTATTGCTGTTACTGACAGTATAGCAATGGAGTTTTCCATAAAACAAATATATTATAACCCGCTTATTTTTGCTTAAAGCTACAATGATAGGAATTAATTCAATATACCCAGCCTTCTTCCGTGCAAATAATCTCCCCGATCCCAGTATTCAACGTGTTGAGCAGCCTACGGGAATTACGTATGAAAAGTTTCATTTTCTGATAATCCGATGGTCGGGAAAAGTATTCCGGCCTGTTTTCGTATACCGAACAAGGGAGTACATAAAACTTTTTCCTGCCGTTCTCAACAGGAGTGTAAACCCAGGTGAGATAGTAACCTGCACGTGAAACCCTGGTGATGCTGTCAGCTTTTTCAAGTTCAATTCTTACCATCGACCCTCCGTCCCTTCTTATGGTTCGCTGATTCGAGACAAAATTGCCAAGTGAATATACAACAAGATTGTCGCCACGGCACGAATCAGCCGGTGTCCATTCCATCTGCTGAAGTACATGGGGATGTGAACCGATGATCAGATCAGCTCCCTTGCTGAAAAAAAAGCGGGCAAGCCTTTTCTGTTCGGCCGACGGCAGTGTATCATATTCTATACCCCAGTGTACAAAGGGGATTATAACATCGGCATTGAGGGCAAGGGCCTTTTTAATGTCGGAGCTTATAACTGCAGTATCGAGCATGTTTACTATTGTCGGCGGCGGCACTTTAAGCCCGTTGGTTCCATATGTATAGTTCAGAATTGCAATAGAGATACCGTTTTTTTCAATGATAAGCGGACTGAGGCTGTCCCTCGCGGCACTGTCGGCAAATGTGCCTGTATGCATTATGCCCAGGCTGTCGAGCCGCTGAATGGTGCTGAGGATTCCTTTCCTTCCCCTGTCAACCGAGTGATTGTTGGCTGTAACCAGAACATCAATCCCTGCATTACTGCAGGCTGCTGCAAGAGAGGCCGGAGAACTGAAAGCAGGATAACCCTTGTAGGGAGATCCGCCTAAGGTGACTTCCAGATTGCCGATAGCTATATCGGCTTCGGATATCTCATCCCTTACATAACTGAAAACATCATCATATTCATAATTGCCGGTCCCGGGATTAAATGCCGAAGCAATCTGCTCATCATGTCCCATAATGTCACCAATGAAAAGGAGGGAGAGACGGTTGATGTTGACACTGTCCTCCTGGGCGCCAAGCATTAATGCAACCGGTATCAGGCAGATAATGAGCAAAAATTTTCTTAACATAAAATTATCCTGAATAAAGAATTCATAAAAATAAGAATTATTAAATTTGCCGGCTTTATTTGCGTGATCCAAATACTGATTACTTAATCCATGAGCTTCTCTGTTAAGCGTCCGGATATTAAAAAACTCTCTCTTCTGGGAGTTATTGTAACGATGGGGATAGTGTTCGGTGATCTGGGCACAAGTCCTCTCTATACAATGAGAGCTATCCTGATAGGCGGAAGGGATAACTTTTCAGAGCTTCTTGTTTACGGTTCCCTGTCGTGCATTTTCTGGACACTCACTTTATCAACTACCATCAAGTACGTCATTATCGCGCTCAGAGCCGATAACAACGGCGAGGGAGGTATCTTTGCACTCTTTGCCCTGCTGAGAAAGAAGTCATCATGGGCAGCCATACTGACCATGATCGGAGGGGCGGCATTGCTTGCCGATGGTGTGATTACTCCATCAATCACAGTTACATCAGCTGTTGAGGGATTAGGTATGATAAACAGCGATATTCCGGTAGTTCCCATTGTGATAGTGATACTGGCAGCCCTGTTTTTTATTCAGCAGTTCGGCACAAACCTCGTCGGATCATACTTCGGCCCGATAATGCTGATCTGGTTTTTCATGCTCGGAGCCATAGGGATATCCCAGCTGATCCGTCATCCTTTCATTCTTGAGGCGGTGAATCCTGTTTATGCCGGTAGGTTTCTTACCGAGTACCCCGGAGGATTCATACTCCTGGGTGCGGTCTTCCTTTGCACCACCGGAGCCGAAGCGCTGTATGCCGACCTCGGTCACTGCGGAAGATCCAATATAAGGGTATCGTGGATATATGTCAAGCTCTGTCTGTTGCTTAATTACTTCGGACAGGGTGCATGGCTTATCCTGAATTATACACAAGGATCCGATATAAACCCCTTCTTTGAAATTATGCCGGGCTGGCTGCTTCTGCCCGGGATAATACTGGCAACAGCAGCTGCCATAATTGCCAGCCAGGCTATAATAAGCGGCTCTTTCACCCTGGTTAGCGAGGCTATCTCACTGAACTTCTGGCCAAAGCTTAATGTGCTGAACCCAACGAGAATAAAGGGACAGGTCTACCTCCCTGTAGTGAACTGGTTCCTCTGGATCGCCTGCACAATTGTGGTGCTTTCTTTCAAAAAGTCGGATAACATGAGTGCAGCATACGGACTGGCAATCACAATTACCGAATTGATGACGACCGTCCTGCTTTCATACTACCTGTTGCAGAAGGGAGTAAACCACAGGCTCATACTGCTGCTTCTGATGGTCTACCTGACAATTGAGGGAAGCTTCCTGATAGCCAACCTGCATAAATTTGTAAACGGTGGCTGGTTCACTCTCCTTGCAGCTTCGTTTTTCTTTGTGATCATGTATGGATGGTATTTCGGGAGGAAGCTGAAGAACAGGTATGTTACCTTTACAAACCTGAACAAATATACCGATATGTTCAGGGATCTGGTTATGGATGAATCGGTTCCGAAAACTGCCACAAACCTGGTCTATATTATAAAGGCAAACAGGATCGACCAGGTTGAGTCAAAGGTGATTCATTCCATTTTCCTTAAACAGCCCAAGAGGGCGGAGACATACTGGCTGCTTCATGTTGACAAGACAGATGAGCCCGACAGGATGGATTACAAGGTAACTCACATAATCCCCGGAATACTGATCAGGGTCGACTTCCACATCGGTTTCAAGGTTGAACCCAAAATCAATCTGTTTTTCAGGGAGGTCCTTGAAGATATGACAGAATCGGGGGAAATAAAGCTGGAAAGCAGTTACGACTCCCTGAAGAAGCATCAGATTCCCGCCGACTTCAGGTTTATCCTGATCGACAGGGTCATGCCGCGCGATTACAAATTATCAAACCTTGATACACTGACACTGACGCTTCACAGTTTCTCCAGGCTCATCTGCATTTCGGATGTCAGGGCGCTTCAGCTCGATACTGTAAATACCATCGAGGAAAAGGTTCCCATTACAATCGATCAGCCTGTGGGGCGACGGATCAGAAGGATGGCTACACCTGAATAGTTTCGCGGCTTGTTGCTTTTCTGTGAATGCCGGCCCACCGGAGACATTTCTGCAAATCCGTGATTTAGAATACCTGTTCAAAGCTTAAATATGCTATTTTTGCCGCGATTATTTGCAATGAAAATATAATTCAGTTCATTATGAGAAAGATTCTTTCTTGCATGTTAATGATGTTTGCCCTGACTTTACTGACAGGCACAGCCCAGGAAAGCCTCCGGATTGTTGTTCAGGCCGATAAGCCGGGAGCTGAGATTCAGCCCACCATGTGGGGTGTTTTTTTTGAGGATATCAATTTTGCAGCCGACGGTGGTGTTTATGCCGAGCTTGTCAAAAACCGTTCCTTTGAATTTGAGTTTCCGTTAAGTGGCTGGAGGCAATTATCGCAGCAAAACGGAACGGGGAGGATAGTCCCCGGCTTTTATTATCCATACAATCCCGGAAACCCTCATCACGTAAGTATATTTCTTGATCCGGCTGTAGAATCTTTCGGAATTACAAACGAAGGTTTCCGTGGAATGGGTATCAAAAAGGATGCTCAATATAACTTTTCAGTAAAGGCAAGGCTTCATGAAAGCTCTGACATAAAAATGAAGGTGGAACTGCTAAGCGCCTCCGGTCAGATTATTGGAACTGCAGTGATCTCAGGCTTTACAGCTGATTGGACAAATCACAAGGTGTCATTTGCAGCCTCAGATACCGAGCTCAAAGCCCTGTTGAGAATCACTCTCGAAGGAAAGGGAGCCATCGACCTCGATATGATTTCTCTTTTTCCGGCAGATACCTGGAAAGAACGCGAAAACGGACTCCGAAAGGATTTGGTTCAGATGATAGCTGACCTGAAACCCGGTTTCCTGAGATTCCCGGGGGGCTGTATAGTTGAGGGCAGAACACTTGAGAACCGCTACCAGTGGAAAACAACGGTGGGGCCCGTTGAGGACAGGAAGTTGATCATGAACCGCTGGAACCTTGAGATAAGAAACCGCCAGACTCCGGATTATTTCCAGTCGTTCGGACTGGGATTTTATGAGTATTTTCTTCTTGCTGAAGATATTGGAGCAGAGCCCCTGCCTATTGTCAACTGCGGAATGTCGTGCCAGTACAATGCTGCTGAAGTGGTGCCTCTCGAGGAACTCGACAGCTATATTCAGGATGCACTCGACCTTATTGAATTTGCCAACGGTGAAACATCAACCCGCTGGGGAGGCTTAAGGGCTGAGATGGGACATCCTGAAAAATTCAATCTTAAATACCTTGGAGTAGGTAATGAACAATGGGATGAACAGTATATTGAAAGATACAGGGAATTCGAGAAGGTTCTAAAGGATAAACATCCTGAAATCAAGATCATATCCGGTTCAGGTCCCTCGGCGGCAGGCAGAATGTTTGAGTACGGCTGGACCGAACTGCGCAAGCTTTCACCCGACCTGATTGATGAACATTACTACATGGCCCCCGAATGGTTCCTTCAGAATGCCACCAGGTATGATAACTACGACAGGAACGGTATCAAGGTCTTTGCAGGGGAATATGCAGCCCACGGGAAGGAAGACAGTAACCCGGAATCGAGAAATTCATGGTGGAGCGCCTTGTGTGAGGCAGCATTCATGACAGGTCTTGAACGAAATGCCGATGTGGTTCATATGGCATCCTACGCACCTCTTCTTGCCCACGTCGATGCCTGGCAGTGGCGCCCCGACCTGATATGGTTTGACAACCTTAATGTAATAGGAAGCCCCAATTATTACGTGCAGAAAATATTCTCAAACTACAATGGAACCCACATTGTTCCGGCACTCTCGGAAGGCAAGGCACTCACCGGCCAGGACGGTATCTATGCAAGCGCTTCACTCGACAGGAATAAGGGAAAACTGTATGTGAAGATTGTTAATTCAAATGAAAAGCCTGTTCCGGTGCAACTCGATCTTGGAAGGCTGCCTTATACCGGAACCGCGGTGCAACAGATACTCAAGTCGCAAAATAAGGAGGACTTTAATTCCGTTTCCAAAGGTGAAATAATAAAACCGGTCACAACACCGGTCAAAATGAACGGCAGGAGAGTGGATGCAACAATGGAACAGCTTTCGGTCAATTTAATAATAATAGACTTTAAGACAAGATGATGGACTTGATTCACACCGTGGTTGATTGGTACATGCTCAACCTGAACTATTTTACAATAGGGCTTCTGATGACTATCGAGAGCTCATTCATACCTTTTCCTTCGGAAGTTGTAATACCATTTGCAGCATACAAGGCTGCCGAGGGTGAACTGAATGTCTTTCTGGTGGTACTGGCCGGTACAGTGGGAGCTCTCACCGGAGCCTTTGTAAACTACTACCTGGCATTGTATCTGGGCAGACCCCTGGTTTACAAATTCGCCGATTCAACCCTCGGGAAAATGCTGCTTCTTTCAAAGGAAAAAGTGATTCATGCCGAAGAGTATTTTGTCCGCAACGGTAAATCGTCAACTTTCATCGGAAGACTCGTTCCTGCAGTCAGACAGCTTATTTCAATCCCTGCAGGCCTGGCAAGAATGAATATCAGGGATTTTATTATCTACACCGTCGCGGGTGCAGGATTATGGAACATTATCCTTGCCGTGACAGGCTATTTTATATACGACCTGAAGGATAAGATATTCCCCTATATCGACAAAATACTTATCGCGCTGGGTATCCTGTTTGTGGCTTATTTGGTGGTGAAAGGGATTAAAAAGAGGAAATCACGTAAAGAATAATCCCTTCGTTTCGCGGAAGCTGAACCGGGTTATTAAAGGATTGCAGGTAATAAAAACAAAAGGCCGAGAACTCCGATGGAACCGATTATTACTCCGGGACCTATCCTGTGATTCTCAACCTTGACTATATTCTCCATCGGAACGGTAAGACGGCCATTTTCAACCGTTATTGACGTGAGTGGTTCGGCATAAATCCTTACCCTGGGGTTTTTACTGATATCTTCGGCTTTATAAATAATCCCCGCGTAATGCTTTCCGGCTTCGGTTACAGGCCTGATAATCCAGGTGCTGTCGCCCGAATGGAAATAGTACAGGTCCTTCCGTTCACGGGTGGAGGAAGGTTCTCCCGGCAGGCTTGTCCTGGAAGAGGAGCATCCTGAAATAGCTGTGGCAATGAATGCCAGGATTGTTATGACAATAGTCGGATATCTGATAATGTTTAGCATAAAACTGATATTTGGTTTATTTGTCTGGAAACCTTTCAGGAGTCTTTTTGTTCGCTTCCGGCACTCAGAACAGGATGCCGTTGACAGGCTTCCCTGAAAATTTCCTTTCATGATCTATTAGCCATTTCTTCTTGTCGAGGCCGCCTCCATATCCCACCATATCGCCGTCGGAACCGATTACCCTGTGACATGGAATCACAATGGCGATCCGGTTTGATCCGTTTGCACCCGCGACAGCTCTGAATGCCCCGGGGTTGTTCATCATTTTCGCCTGTTCCAGGTACGAGATTGTCTCTCCGTAAGGGATCTTCTTTAGCGTTTCCCATACCTCACGCTGAAAGTCGGTACCCGGGGTTACCAGTTTAAGAGTGAATTCCTTGCGTTTCCCCCTGAAATACTCCTTAAGTTGTCTCCTGAGGGCCCTGAGATGCCTGTTGCTGCCGGGTTTGATTGTCGTGTTGAAAGTTTGGGCAAGCTTGTTGATTTCTGATTCCAGGCCAGGCCTGCTTGTGAATTCAAGAAAACATATGCCCTCTTTAATGGCAGCAGCTGCCATATCTCCAAGGGGCGTCTCTATGGTGATGGTCCTGATCATAATGCAGACCTTTCAATGACTTATTTCTTCTTCGGATACCTTGAGGATTTTGACTTGATATATTTGATGTTCCTGAACCGGAGAGCCGACCACTCATCATTCACCGAAATAACTCTCGTTCCATAAAAATCCATGTCATTAAGCGACTGCCAGCCATTTTCCCGGTTCAGTTCCGAACTGCACTTCCCGGAACTCTTCTGATAACAGAACCATAAAACTCCGTTATCAACAAGGTTATGCAATACAAGCGGGGCAAATGCTTTCACCTCGGTAATCTTCCTTACAAAAATAAGCATGAACTCGTAGGGAAATCTCTGGTCTATTTCACTGTCGATCTGAACATCCCTGAGCTCATCATCTGAACCCAGGATAAAATCCCTGCCGGCATTCATGACTACTATCCTTTTCTGTCCCTTGTAATTAAGTTTTTCAAGAAGAGTACTCATACGGATACCCGCTTTTAAATGGCAATTTAACAAAAAATGTAATTGATTGTTATCTTTCCCTTAAAAGATGTAACTTTACATCGTCATTTACGGGGTGCCTTATTATTACGGGCTGAGATCATACCCTTGCACCTGATCCGGGTAATGCCGGCGGAGGGAACAAATGCACCCGGTATATAGTTTTAACTGATACGGAGATGAAGAAAAAACTGCTTTTTCTGTCGTCGCTTATCCTGCTGGGTTCATTTTCCTATCATATGACAGGCCAGAGCCTCAGCGGAAAAGTTACCGACATTGGTGGCGAACCACTCGCGGGCGCCGGAGTGCTTATTGAGGGAACTTTTACCGGTGTTCATACCGATGCCGCCGGAAACTACATTCTCACAGGACTTAAAGCCGGAGATTACACCCTGAGATATTCTTTCATGGGATACGAAACACAGATCAGGGAGATACATGTGACAGGAGATATGAAAGAGGATGTGAGTCTGCGACTGAAAACCATTGTAACGAACGATGTCATAATAAGCGCAACAAGGGCCGGGAAGGAAACTCCGCTTGCTTATTCAAATGTGGCAGGAGAAACACTGGAAAAAAATAACTCCGGTCAGGGAATACCTTTTCTCTTGAATCTTACACCTTCATTTGTCGGGACATCGGAGTCGGGAAACGGAATCGGATATACCAGTCTGAGGATCAGGGGAACTGATGCTTCAAGAATAAATGTCACCATTGACGGTATTCCCCTTAATGACCCCGAATCGCAGCAGGTTTTCTGGGTCGATCTGCCCGACCTGGCTTCCTCTGTCGACAATATTCAGGTACAGAGAGGAGTGGGAACTTCATCAAACGGAGCCGGCGCATTCGGGGCTTCAATAAACATCCAGACCAAAGGCATTGAGAACGAGCCATTTGCCACGATCAGCTCAGCTGCAGGCTCATACGGAACTTTCAGAAACAGCATTACCGCCGGAACTGGATTGCTGAAAGAGAGATTTGCATTTCAGATGCGCTGGTCCGATCTTAGAAGCAATGGCTATATTGCCAGAACAGGATCGGAACATAATTCAGCCTTGTTAAGCGCTCTATTCCGAACCGGGAAATCGCTTATAAAAGCTAATGTCATACTTGGAAAGGAAAAAACAGGGATAGGTTGGTGGGGTGTGCCGAAAGAGATGCTTCACATCGACAGACGTTATAATCCGGCCGGAGAATACACCGATGATCTCGGGAATGTGCATTATTATGACAACGAAAGCGATAACTACACTCAGAATCACTACCATCTGATATTTGGCAGGAAAATAAATGAATACTTTTCCTTCAATTCCGCCCTTCACTATACTTACGGGAAAGGCTATTACGAAGAGTTCAGGGAGGATGAAAAGTACAGCAAATACGGTCTTCCGGAAGTGACCATCGGAGACATTACCATGAATGAGACCGACCTGATCCGTAGAAAATGGATGTCAAACGACTTTTATGGCCTGGTCTGGTCGCTGAATTACCGGAAAGACAAAATTGACTCAAAGATAGGCGGCGGAATGAATCTCTATTCAGGCGACCATTATGGAAGGATTATCTGGATGAGATACCCTGGTTCAGCGGAGAACAATTATCAGTGGTATTTCAACAACGGAGAAAAAAAGGAAGCAAGCTTTTACGGAAAGATAAACTATTCATTAACGGATAAACTGTCGGCGTTTGGCGACCTTCAGTACAGGCATGTCAACTATTCGCTCAGGGGCGAAGACGACGATCTTAAGAATATCGGGCAGATTCATTCATTCCATTTTTTCAATCCTAAGGCAGGACTGTTCCTCAGGCTCTTTCCAGGACAGGAGGCTTTCCTTTCGCTGTCGGTGGCTAACAGGGAACCGACACGAACCGATTTCAAGGAGGCTTCGGGCGACAGTGAGGCAACACCAAAACCTGAACGGCTTTATGACATTGAGGCCGGCTATGTTGTAAGATCGGCAAAGAGCTCGGCAGGCATCAACCTGTACGGAATGCTGTATCGCAACCAGCTGGTGCCGACAGGCGAACTAAGCAATGTTGGCTATTCAATAATGACCAATGTCGAAAAAAGCTACCGGATAGGCGCCGAACTGACAGCAGGCTTCAAACCGGCTGATTTCATCGGTCTCGATCTGAACCTGACCCTGAGCAGCAACAAGATAGTTGATTTCGTAGAACATTATATTGATTACAATACATCCGACTGGTCGGAGGAACACAGGAGCCTTCATCTCGGTAAGGTTGATATAGCCTACTCGCCTTCAATTACAGGAAGCAGCGATATGTATGCAAATATCCTTCCTTCCCTGAAACTGCATTTCATTACTAAATATGTCGGGAAGCAGTATTTCGACAACACTATGAACAGTGAAAGGATGCTGGATCCATATATGGTCAGCGACATTATGATCGATTTCGAACCGGTGATTAAAAACCTCAGAAGCGCCGGTATTCAACTTCTTGTAAACAATGTCTTCAATGCAAGGTATGTGAGCAATGCATATGGAGGCAACTGGTTTGAAGACGGAAAGGAACTTAGCTGGGCATATTATTTCCCCCAGGCAGGAACTAATTTTATGCTGAGGCTGGGACTGGAATTCTGATGATATGAGCGTTAGCGACTGGATAGCAACAAACTGGATAGAAATATTCGGGGCTTTAAGCGGCATAATCTACGTGTTTCTCGAGATAAGACAGAATATATGGTTATGGCCGGTTGGCATAGTAACCAGCGCCGTATATATTGTTGTCTTTTTTGCAAGCAAGTTCTATGCTGACATGAGCCTTCAGGGATACTACCTGGTTATGAGCTGCATAGGATGGTATTGGTGGGCTCAGGGCGCAGGGCACGGGGCACAGGGTGAAGGGCACAGGGCACAGGGCACAGGGCACAGGGCACAGGGCTCAGGACACGGGGCACAGGGCACAGGGCACAGGGCTCAGGGCGAAGAGCACAGGGCGCAGGGCACAGGGCACAGGGCGCAGGGCTCAGGGCATGGGGGACTTCAGGTGACGAGGTTAAGACCGTTAACAGGTTTAGTGCTTGCAGCAGTGTTCATTTTGTCGTATACCGGTATATGGTTCATCCTGTCGAGGTTTACCGATTCACCTGTGCCAGGTTGGGATTCCTTCATAACGTCACTGTCGGCAATAGCCACCTGGATGCTTGCAAGAAAGATATATGAACACTGGTACCTCTGGATAGCTGTAAATGCCGCATCCGTGATGATCTTCGTTGCGCGGGGACTTTATCCCACGGTTATTCTCTATGCAGTGTACCTTGTAATGTCGTTCGCCGGACTTAAAGTATGGAAGAGATCCATTTCAGCATAAAATCATGGGCAAGCTTCTTTTGCTGAAGCTTCAGGGAGCAAAGCCGTCCACATTCCTAAAACATTGAATAATAAATTGTTATAGAATCTTCCTGCCTGTCGCTTCCGCGACTTTTCTCAGGCTTGTCATAAGCTGCCGGAAGTCGTCGGGATCAAGTGACTGGTAGCCGTCGCAGAGAGCCTCACCGGGCTTGTAATGCACTTCCATGATAAGACCGTCGGCGCCGGCTGCAACAGCTGCCCGTGCCATGGTCGGAACCATCCAGCTGTGACCTGTTCCGTGACTGGGGTCTACTATCACCGGGAGATGCGACATGTGCTTGAGCATAGGAACTGCATTGAGGTCGAGGGTGTTCCTGGTGGTAGGTTCAAAAGTGCGGATTCCGCGCTCGCAGAGTATCACCTGGTCGTTGCCCTGGCTGAGGATATATTCCGCGGCAAGCAGGAATTCCTCTATGGTGGCCATCATGCCCCTCTTCAGGAGGATAGGCTTGCGCGACATTCCTGCTTCCTTAAGAAGAGGATAGTTCTGCATGTTCCGCGAGCCTATCTGCAGCATGTCGGCATGCTGTGCCACAAATTCCACCTGGCGGGTGTCCATTACTTCCGTCACGAAAGGAATAGCGTGAATACGGCTTATTTCTTTAAGCATTAATATTCCTTCCTGACCCAGTCCCTGAAAATTATAGGGAGACGATCTTGGTTTGAAAGCCCCGCCCCTGAGTATGGATGCTCCTCCGGCCTTAACTATCCCGGCAGTCTCGGAAAGCTGTTCGTGATTCTCAACAGCACAAGGCCCGGCAATAATTACAATCTCATCCCCTCCAAAGCTTATTCCTCCGGCACTGACCTTTGTGGGACCGGATTTGGCCTTTCTGTTCACGAGGGGAGGGATAGAACATCTTGCATTCAGCGAATCATTGTAAAAATCGGCAGCCATCAGATTTTTATAGAATCAGGACTGCAAAATTACTATTATTTATGCTAATTAAGAGTTAAAAATGTAAAATATGACTCAAATGCAATTGGGATTGCAATTAACAATTAGCAATTAACAATTAGCAATGAACAATTAGTAATTTGTGAATGGCTCAGGGTACAGGGCTTGCTCCCTTCGGTCGTGGTCATGCAGGTCATGCAGGTCTTGCAAGTCGTGCAGGTCTCTTCTAAAGTGGCACATCGCGGAAGAACGGCGTGCGGCGAGTGGCACGCGGCAAAGCACAGGGCACAAAAAAACAACATTTGTCATGTTTATTTTTTTAGTATCAAGAATATTTAGTAATTTTAATGTTTAGAAAGAACTTAATCATTTACTCACCTAAAATCTGAAACTATGAAAGCATTTAATTCCTCTTGATGATCCTGTAAGGCAGCCGGGAAACCGGTTTTGTCTATCTTTCTATTTTTAGCTCATAACCACATTATTACAATTGTGGTATTGTAAGTATTATACTAAATTAAACCAAGAAATCTTATGACAAAAAAACAAAAAGCATCTGTCTTTCTAAGGTCTGTCCTGAAAACACCGGGATCGGCCCTGAAACTGATGGCAATTCTACCAATGGTGTGGATACTCCTATTATCAACCGCCTACGCGGGGAGTGTCCCTTCTGACGACCCACAGAGAATTACTGTTGCAGGTCGTGTTACAGATAACACGGGTGAAGGACTGCCCGGTGTTAACGTGATTGAAAAGGGAACAACAAACGGGACGATCACTAACATCGACGGGGGCTACACACTGACAGTATCTTCTGCCGCTTCCGTTATTTCATTTTCCTTCGTTGGTTATACAAGCCAGGAGATCACCGTGGGAAGTATGACTTCCATAAATGTTGTTCTGACAGAAACGGTTTCCAGCCTTGATGAAATCGTGGTTGTTGGTTATACCACCCAGGTCAGGAAAAACCTCTCCGGTTCCATTTCAACTGTTCAGGACGATGCACTCCAGGCTGCAGTGCCCGCTCCTTCCGTAATGTCGCGCCTTCAGGGGCAGGCTTCGGGTGTTACCGTAAGTTCAGCAAACCGCCCGGGCGGCGATGCCATTATCAGAATCCGTGGTATTGGCACCATAAATGACTCCGAACCATTGTACGTGATTGACGGCGTACCTACCAGCACAGGCAACAACATCAGTGCAAACGACATTGAATCGATCTCAATTCTTAAGGATGCCGCCTCAGCTGCTATATACGGAGCCAGAGGCGCAAACGGTGTTATTATTATAACTACCAAGCGCGGTCGTGCAGGTCAGACAGCCAATATCGACTTCAACTTCCGGTCAGGAGTACACATGAGTGCAAACCAGTACGAACTTCTTAATCCAACCGAATACGCGGAAGCCGTGTGGCTTTCTTTCAGGAACAGAGGAGTTCCTCCGCAGCATGCACAGTATGGAAACGGTCCCAACCCGGTTATCCCTGATTATATTCTTCCTGCCGGGAAGATGGAAGGCGATCCCCAGGTAGATCCGTCGCGCTACAGTTACCCCGACGAAACGATTTATAAAGCTAACAAGGAGGGTACAAACTGGTATGATGAGATCTACAGGAAAGGTATTACCCAGGAATATGACCTTTCAGTACGCGGGGGAGGAAACAGGTCAACCTACGCCTTTTCAGGTAATTATCTTAATGAAAACGGATTGCTGATCCACACTAACTTCAAGCGTTATACCTTCAGGGTTAATTCCGACGTTCAGGTAAATAACTGGTTTAAGGCAGGTCAGTCACTGCAGGCTATATATATTAATGAACATGGTAACCTTTCACAAAGCGGTGAAGGAACTCCTATTTCAAATGCATACCGTACACAATCTATAATTCCCGTTTATGATATAGCCGGTAATTTTGCAGGTTCAAAAGCTCCTGAAATGGGTAACGGCTCCAATCCCGTGGCAGGCCTTTACAGGGCAAGGAATAATCAGGGCCAGTGGGCGAGAGCTCTGGGGAACTTTTATGGTGAGTTTACATTCATGAAAGGGCTTACCGCCAAAAGTTTGTTCGGTTACAACTTCGGCCAGTGGAACTATAAGGGTTATACAATCCCCGATTTTGAGTTTTCTGAGCCTAACAGAGTTAACGGGCATAATATCAGTTCCAGTTTTGGTTTGCAATGGAACTGGACAAATACGATTAATTACATTACTACAATTGCCAACGATCACAAACTTAACGTGGTTCTCGGTACCGAAGCCATCGAAAGCAAGGATGAATGGGTAAATGCAAGCAGAAGCCAGTATTTTTCAGAAGATCCGAGTTATATGTGGCTCAGCTCCGGTGAGATCAATAAGGATAATTCCGGATCGGGTTCATCATGGTCATTGTTTTCACTGTTCGGACGACTTAACTATGACTACAAGGGAAAATATCTTGTTGAGGGAACTATTCGTCGCGACGGTTCATCAAGGTTTAGCGCCGCCCATAGATACGGTATCTTCCCGGCTGCTTCAGTAGGATGGACACTCTCGGAAGAGAGCTTTCTGCAGGGTTCACAGAATTGGCTTAACTTCCTGAAGTTGAGAGCAGGCTGGGGGATGTCGGGAAATGACAGGATTGGAAATTACAACTCCTATTCCACATACGGTTCCAACAAATACACCGCCTCTTACGCGCTGGACGGTTCAAACACTGCCGCTATAACCGGATTCGAGCCTGCCACACTCGGTAACCCCGATGTGACATGGGAAACCACGACCACTATGAACGTGGGTGTTGATGCAATGTTCCTGAACAACAATATGACCTTTGCGTTTGACGTATGGCAGAGAAATACAAGCGACATGCTCTTCATGCAGCCGATACCAAACGTTATGGGCCTTGCAACGCCTCCTTATATCAACATTGCCGAGATGATAAACAAGGGTTTCGACCTGGAACTTGGTTACAGGAACTCAGCCATGGACGGCAAATTCAGGTATAACCTGAAACTGACACTCTCGCATTACAAGAATGAGATCACTAAGATTGCTCCAGGTGTCAACTACATCACGGGAACATCCGAACGGCAGGTTGAATATACCCGCGCTTATGTCGGAACTCCTTTCCCGGTGTTCTACGGATATGAAGTTGAGGGTATTTTCCAGACCGCGGAAGAAGCTGCAGCTCATCAGCCTTTCGGAAGCACGGATTACAACGTTCCCGGACATTTCAAATTCAAGAACCAGCTTACAATTGATTCCGACGGTGACGGAGTGATGGATAGAGCAGATAATATAATAGATCCCAATGACATGACATTCATCGGTGATCCTCATCCCGATCTGACCGGTGGTCTTAATATTGACCTTGGCTATGGAAACTTCGACCTGAATATGTTCTTCTATGGAAGCTATGGAAATGATATCATCAACTACGTCAGCAGATGGATTGATTACGGTCAGTTCAACGGCGGCTTGAGCAAGGATGCCCTCTACAAGTCATGGGGCAGCCCGCATCTTAAAAACAATGCAGATGCAAAACTACCCATGCTCGACCAGAACTCCAACTCCCAGAATTCCAACTCCGCTTTTGTCGAGGATGGTTCTTTCCTGAGACTTAAGACACTGAGACTGGGCTATTCACTTCCGAAAGATTTTGTAGGCAAGGCACAGATTAGAAGCGTTAATCTTTATGTGCAGCTGACCAATCTTTTTACTCTTACCAAATATAGCGGACTCGATCCTGAACTATACAGAACAGGCGTTGGAATGGGTCTGGATAATGGCTCATGGCCGACTTCAAAACAGCTAATGTTCGGAATCAGCCTTGGTTTGTAGTGATTAATAATTGTAACATAAACACTGGAACGATATGAAACCCACATGTGTCAAATATACAAACAACCATTTGTATGATTTTCAGTCATGTGAGTTCCTCCGCCTGAGCGGGGAAGGAATCATTCCATTAAAAATAAAAATCTTATTATGATGAAAAAATTATCAATGATACTGGCTGCATTCTTTCTCGTGGCCATGTTCTATTCCTGCTCGGAAGATTTTCTGACAAAAGCTCCCCAGGGACAAACATCGGAAAATGTCTTCTATAACGAGAAAGGTATTGATGCGCTGGTGACAGGAACATACGGGATGGTTAAAGGTAGCGCACTCTGGACCGTGTCCTGGGGCGCCTCTATCCAGAACTGGACTTACGGATCAGTTGCATCGGACGACGCCTACAAGGGTTCGGAAATTACCGACCAGGTTCCCGTCAATGAGATCGAGCGATGGGAAGTGGTCACTACAAACGGCTATCCGGCCGACAAGTGGAGACTCTGCCTGGGTATGGGAGTTGACCGTGCCAACAAAACTCTGAGAGTGATAGATAAAACTCTCGAAGACGGAACAATAACACAAGAGGTTGCAGATAGATACAGATCCGAGGTACGCTTTCTCAGGGGACTGTTTTATTTTGAAGCCTGGCTGGTGTTCGGAGATTATATTCCGATTATTGATGAGACAGAATTGGATCCGGCATCCGTTTCAAATGAGAATGCCGATGGAGCCGTACTTAATTTTATCGTTGCCGATATGGAATATGCTGCAAGTAAATTGCCTGCTACACAGGCACAGCCCGGCCGTCCTACAAAGTGGGCAGCAAAGGCCGTTGCCGCAAGGGCATACCTGCAGAAACTGAAATATGCCGAGGCTAAACCGCTGCTTAATGATATTATAAACAGCGGACAGTTCGAATTGATGCCCCATTTTATTGATAACTTCAATATCGCTACCGAAAATAATGATGAGTCTATTTTCGAGATTCAGGCAAATGTCAATGACATAAATGAATCGCTGAATGCCGAGATGGGTATAGGTCTTAACTGGCCTCACGGGGGCGACATAGGTATGTGCTGCGGTTTCCACCAGCCATCTCAGAACCTTGTAAATGCATTTAAGGTAGATGCGGACGGATTGCCATTGTTTGACACTTTTAATGACGTGGACCTTAAGAACGATCAGGGAATATCATCTGATCAGCCATTCGTGCCTACCACTGATGAAGTTGATCCTCGTCTCGACTGGACAGTTGGCCGCAGGGGAATTCCATATAAAGACTGGGGAATAATGCGCGGAAGCAACTGGATCCGCAAACAGTCGGAAGGAGGACCTTATATGCCTTCAACAAAACCCTTCTTTAAAAAATCGGAACGCTACACTCTCTCAACCACAACTGGTTGGCAGACCGGTGTAAACGCCAATAACTGGCGCTATATCAGATATGCACACATCCTTCTCTGGAGAGCTGAAGTCGCTGCATTTGAAAACGACCTGGTAACGGCACTGGACTATGTTAACCAGATCCGTGAAAGGGCCGGTAATCATGTTGTAATGGGAAGGGTGACCATTAACACACTGCCGCCTTCAGTCTACCCCTGGGGAGAGGGAACAACAGATGCCGACTACGGTGTAGGTGGTGCAGTTGACTGGACCCAGCCTGCAGCAAACTATAAGATCGGACTCTATCCTGATTTTGCAAACAAGGAGGAAGCCATGAGAGCTGTTCAGTGGGAGCAGAGACTTGAGTTCGCGATGGAAGGAAGACGCTTCTTCGATCTCAGACGCTGGGACGATCTTCCTGCAGGTATGAGAGTTGATATGGCAGCCACTCTTAATGCCTTCCAGCAGGGAGACCTGAGAATCAGGTCTTTCATGCAGGGTGCAAGCTTCGAAAACAGGGATAAATTCATGCCTGTTCCACAGAGTCAGATCGACCTGCAGAAAGGCGTAATTGTTCAGAATCCTGATTACTTGTAACAGATAACCGGCTTTACCGGAGGAAAAGGGGCTGATTCAGCCCCTTTTTTTATTCCTCCTTCTCCAGATTGCCATTATTCCACATATAACTTATTACCTCCCGGCAATTATCACAACCATAACCGGGAGAATCGGGAGATACGGTCGACACCTCGGCAATTATCTTCCTGTCCCTGATATCGTGAACAGTAAAAATACCACTGACGGTCTTTACAACCCTGAAGGTATCGGCTGAAGCCAATAGTATCATATGATAATATCCCATGATCGACTTGCCCTGCATGGCGTAAAAGGGAACTATGCCGTCTTCAGCTTCATCATCGTCTATGAGACCGGTTACAATCTTTCCATGATTTATCTTGTAACCGCTGATATCATTGGTAATGGTTACCAGTCCGTCCTCTTCATCGGTAAAAATCCTTGCATTACCAAGCTTCCTGGCGAAATATGTCGAGGAATAATCCCTTGCAGCTGTTATTAAATCCCCCGAAGCGCCTTCCTTTCTGCCTCCTGATCCCTTACCGGAACATGACACGATGATTCCGGCAGTGATCAAAAAAATAAGCAATGGGCTCATTCTTATATGATTTATTTTATAGGTCTGATGCCTGCCCCGCCTGACTGTTTTTATACATTTCACTCGTATAGGTTTTAAGATAAACGGCTTTATATAATTTCAAATGTAAAGAAAAGAAAAAAGTTCCCGAAGTGTTTTATCGATTTACTGCAGCTTTTCGCGGAACAGGCAGGATGTGTGATTTGAAATAAAATTTTACCTTTAGAGCTCAATTCAGTTTCAAGTGTACAGATTGAGAAAAGCGAGGGAATTATTTCAAGCAATAATGGTCATGTCAGTAATCATTCTGCTGACGGGTTGTAGCGGCAAGTCGGGTCTGGAACCTTCCGGCACAGGCCGACTACCCGCGATTGAGCCTGATTATACTGATGTCACAATCCCTCCGAATATAGCGCCAATGAATTTCAGGATAGAGGAGGAAGGCGATTGCTTCTGGCTTACAGCAACATCCGAATCCGGCGCTTTAAGTATTGATGTCAGATCGTCGGATGGTGTAATTAAATTCCCCGCGAAATCATGGAAAAAACTTACCGGGGCTTCGGCAGGAAGCAGGATTAAAATAGAAATTTCCGCCTCCCGGAAAAGCTCCGGGAAGCTTGAAAAATTTGAGCCTTTTTATATGAATGTATCGGAAGAACCGGCCGATCCTTACCTTACCTACAGGCTTATCTATCCGGGATACTACAACTGGTCGCATATCAGGATAATGCAGAGGTCGATAGAGAGTTTCAGCGAAGAAACCCTTATCGACAATAAAATACTCGATATGAACTGCATCAACTGCCATTCGTTCAATCAGTACAACCCCGGCAAGTTCATGGTGCACATAAGAGGTTCAAACAACGGAACCTACATTTCCGACAAAGGCCGTTTCCTAAGAGTCGATCCGAAGATTGAATCGATGCCCGGCGGCGCAACATATCCATCATGGCATCCCGGCGGAAAGTATATCGCCTTTTCATCAAACCAGGTTCGCCAGGGTTTTTATGCAAAACCCGAAAAACTGATAGAGGTCTTTGACCTTGTTTCGGATATCGTGGTGTACGACATTGAAAGAAATCTCACCTACCACGCTGATGACGGTGATACCACCGGCTACCTTAAAACATTTCCCTCGTGGTCGCCCGACGGACGCTGGCTCTACTTTTGCAGGGCCCTCCAGACCGGCAGCCAAGCGGCCATGACACTCGATGATATCGAAGAAACAAGATATGACATAGTGAGGATACCCTTTGATCCCGAAACCGCGGGCTTCGGAAAGACGGAAATGGTTTTCAATGCATCGCTAAAGGGGAAAAGCGCATCCTTCCCCAGGATATCCCCCGACGGCAGATACCTGGTGATTACACTGCATGATTTCGGCACTTTCCCCATCTGGCACAGGGAGGCCGACCTTCATATAATCGACCTGAACACCGGGGAAAGCAGGAAAATGGATATCAACAGCAGCGAAACCGACAGCTACCACACCTGGTCGTCGAACGGGAAATGGCTGGTTTTCAGCAGTAAAAGAACCGACGGCAGAACAACCCGGCCCTTCCTGGCTTATTTCGAAAGGTGGGATAAAACGGGAAAGCCTTTTATCCTCCCGCAGAAAGACCCGGCATACTACGATAAACTCATGGAATCATATAATATACCAGAATTTGTAAATGGAAAAATACCCCTCGGACCGCGCGATTTTGCGAAGGCAACGGCAATTGAGCCCGTGGGGGCTAAATCTGGAAATCCCGAACGATCGCTCTCAACGAAAACAATTGAAAAGGCAGGAATGAAGCGAAACCCGGGAGAAAAGTCGATTCATGAATAAGGCTGTACCGGATGGATCCTCCTGGGAGGGGTAGGTTATGGCTCAGGGCTCAGGGCCCAGGGCTCAGAGCACAGGACTCAGGGCACAGGGCACAGGGCGCAGGGCACAGGACTCAGGGCACAGGGCACAGGGCGCAGGGCACAGAGTGAAACTAAGAGACTGCGGGACGAAGAGACCGCAAGACTGCAAGACCGCAAGACTGCAAGACCGCAAGACTGCAAGACTGCAAGACCGCAAGACTGCAAGACCGCAAGACCGCAAGACCGCAAGACCGCAAGACTGCAAGACCGCAAGACCGCAAGACCGCAAGACCATGACAAAGAACCGTAATAAGAAAACAACCCCCAAAAAGCAGGTGCCTGTACCGGCCCCTGACCGGAGCTGGTATTTCTTTGTCGCTTTCTTCCTTATTGCCTTTATCTATTTCCTGATTCCCGGCAATTATGTCCTCTTTTTCCAGGAACAACAGTCGCTGTTCCTGTATACAGCTGACTATATCCTTGAGTTTTTTAAGAAACCGGGTTCCCCTGCCGACATGGTAGCTAAATTCCTTACCCAGTTTTATATTAATAGTTTCACAGGATCACTGATCCTGGCCCTGGTACTGTCATTACCGGCTGTGATATTACACAGGATAAACCGCAGGCTGATGCCGGGATCGGGCCTGACATGCCTGCTGGCAATCATTCCATCCTGCCTCCTGCTTATCATGCAGACCCACTATTATCACCTGATGCTCTACAATGCAGGTTTTGTACTGCTTCTTTCCTTCTTCCTTATAGTGGTAAGCCGTGAAACGACCGGGGATAAGTACATCGCCCTGGCCTTTTTCCCTGTCCTATATTACCTTGCTGGCGCTTTTGGTCTGATATTCACCGGGATGTTCATTGTTTACAGTCTTGTCTACCTGAAAGGACGCCACAGGTATCTAATGCCGCTGATGCTTGCAGGTCTGGCAGGATTATGCGTGCTCTTATCCGACAAGTTCCTGATTACCGATGACATAAAACAGCGTTTCCTTTATCCCCTTCCGGATATAAACGACAGCCTGCACAGGCTGATGTTCCGGTTAATGACAGCCTTCCTTGTGCTGTATCCGCTAATTACCCGTCTGGCCGGAAGATTAAGGATAGTGAGACCGCGGGAACGCTTTGCCGCGTCAATTGCACTGCCGGCGATTATTCTTTGTTCCGCCGTTGCAGCTCTTGCAGCAGCTTTCAAGCCGCAGACTGCCCGCGTCATAAACCTCGAAAAACTTGTTTTCACCGGGAAATACCAGGAGGCGGTTGAATACCATGAAAAGAAACCCTCAGAGAATCTTATAGGACAGTATTTTTACAACATTGCCCTGTCGTCGACCGGACAGATGTGCGACAGGCTGTTCCAGGGAAGGCAGGACTTCAGGACTTCATCATTGTTCCTCCCATGGAGCAGTGAGCATATAAACTGGGGAGCACAGGCATTTTATGCTATCGGACTGATTAATGAAGCTCAGCGCTGGGCATATGAGGAGATGGTGGTTTATGGCAAAAGGCCCCAGAACATGAAACTGCTTGTAAAATCGAGCCTGATCAACGGCAATTACAGCATGACCGCCAAATATACTTCAATCCTGAAAAAAACGCTTTTTTACAGGAAATGGGCAATGGATCATGAAAAACTCGCGGGCGACCCGCTCGCGGTTAAATCGGATCCGGACCTGGGAAAGAAAGTGAACCTGCTTCCCGGACAGGACTTCTTTATCTTCCTGGAAACGCCTGAAAGCAATTTGCCCAGGCTTGTGAACCAGAATCCCGGCAACAGGGAAGCCTTCGAATATATGATGGCCTGGCTTCTGCTCAACAAGGATGTGGAAATGCTGGTCGACAACGTCCGACTTATGAAAAACATGGGATACACCAGGATACCCAAATACATAGAGGAAGCAATACTTATTTACTATAACAGCCAGGGTGTTTTTCCCGATCTCGGGGGATTGGAACTGAGCAGTGAGACGAGACTGAGGTTTGACCAGTATTTTACTGCTTTTATGAGCGCCAGGCAAAATCCGGCACGGCTCGAAGCACTTATGAAGAAACAGTTCGGTAATACTTTCTGGTATTATTTCCACTTCAGATAATTTCCGCCTGTTTGCAGATCGCTCATAAAACTTATGGCCATGTTATGGCGCTACCGTCCGATTGCAATATACTCGAAGGAGGCCAATAAAACCTTCTTTGTTTACGACGGTACCTTAAGTGAGATGGGACGTCACCTGCTTATTATGGTCTTTTATGACCACGCGAGGAATATTGTGTGAATTGGTACATAATTTCTTTAGCTTGTATAATCTTGCCGCGTTGTCGTGTAAGATCATCCTGGCAATTGTCTTTGATTCATCTTCAGTATAATAACCCTCACTTACCTTTTCGGAAAGCACGTCGGAAATTATGTTCTTTGCAAGAACAAGTTCGCTGTAGACGTTTTCAACAGCCATGGCATCTCCTCCGAATGCAATAAGCCTGTTCACCGGAATCATTTCAAGCCATTCATTCAGGTGGTGGCGGATATAGGTGGGCGAAACTGCCCAGGCCCAATTCATATCGATATATACATTCCTGTAATTCTTGGCAATGGCCGACAGCTCTCCACCGTAAGGGAAGCTTCCGTGATACAGCACGAAATTGATATCGGGATACTGCGCTATAATGCCTGTCAGGTGTTCGGGATTGGAATTGTCGATCAGCTTGCCCTTCCCTGCCTGAAGCCCCGTGTGAATGGCCACGGGCATGCCGTATTTCCTTGAGAGACCCATCAGATGGTGAAATAGATAATCCTGGAGAGGCTTGGCATCATTCATCGATATCCTGTGATCAATATCTCCGTTTACCAGGTTGCGGAAAACTTTTCTTGCCGATTCCTTGTCGGCCTTTTCAAAGTTGAGGCTTCTGTAATAGGAAGCAAAGATTTTTACGGCAACCATCCCGTTTTTTATCTCCTTTTCAAAGGCAGTGGTCAGCGATTCCTCAAGATCATCAAGTGAATAGATCGGATCGAGCTGCCTGATGGCAAGGGAGTCAAGCCCATACTTTGATCTTAGGATCAGCCAGTCGTCAAAACGCTTGACGTATTTCACGTAACTCTCCTTGCCGGGCATGAAGTTTCCGTCGCTGATAAGGTAACTGATATGGCACGAGTCACGGAGAATCCTGTCGAACCAGTTTGTTTCGTAGGCATTCCGGATCTTTTCCGAGAGAGGAACAATGGTCGAAGCGTTGAGATCGTCGATACCGTAAAGATGTTTTATGCCGTACAGGATTATCCGGTTGAAAGAAGTGTTGAATGAATTCTGCCACCATGGTTCGATAATCTTCCATTTTGTCATGGGCGAGAGTTCCTCATTGAAAAGCTCATCGTACAGGGTGTCAGGCATACCCGCGGAGATAAGATCGTCGTAGCCGTTCTGAAGAAGCAAAAGTGAAAAATCAAGAAAAAAACCGTCTTTGAGAAGCTCCGGACCTAACAGATGTTCATGTGTGTCTATTATAGACAGCGTGTCAATATATTCCCTGATGCGCGAATCGAAACCGGGCTCCGGAAGAGACTTTATCTGCAACTGAGCTCTTGCAGGTGCTGAAGAGCCGAGTAAGAATAATACCAGTGCGATACTGTACTTCATCAGGAATGGCAATTCTGATTGTAACAAAACTATAGACATCAAAAATGATGAAATATTCCTGACTATCTCTCTAATTAACTTTATTTAACTATGAAAAAATAAGGGGCGATGCACTGCATCGCCCCTTGTATTTCAGATTAAGCTTTTATTCGCTTACAGAGTTATCTGCTAATAGTAGGAACTCTGTTGGATTATACCCGGCTGAAGGTCGATAACGCTCTGGTGGATTGGCCAGTATTCATCCTCTCCCGCTACAAAGACAGCTCCCTGGAGGAATGTCCTGAATCCAATATCATGCTGGATATATGCATTGAGTGTCTCTGTAATGATGCCCCAGCGCCTCAGATCGAAGAAACGGTGGTTCTGGGTGGCAAACTCAAGCCTTGTTTCGTGCTGTACTGCAAGCAGCGCGTTTGCTGCATTGTTGAAGGGATACTGGCCGGAAATATCCGGGTAGGGCTCAATGACATAGTTCGCTGCCGGCCTGGTCCAGTCGACAACAGGGTTTTTCTCGAGGTTCTTGGTGCTTGTGCACAGACCCATGACCGGTGTGCTGTTTTTGGCACGGTTCCGGATCATGTTCACCAGTTCCCTTGCATAGTCGAGATCGTTTTCGGCGATGGCACATTCCGCTCTCCACAGGAGAATGCTTGCATAACGCATGGTCCTGTAGTTTTTGCCGTTGTAGAAGCCGCTTCCATTGACATTGAGCGACTGTTCTGACTTGGCGTGCATGAAAAGCTTTGTCATGTAAGGTCCGCCGTTGTTCTGTTCACGGATCCAGTCGTTTCCGGGGTGGATTCCCCAGCCAAGGAAGTCGACACCGCGGCGTGCAATAAGATGGTCTACACGCGGATCAAGAGGATGGTTGGTCGGGGTGAAATCCTCATCGCTTTTAACACCCATGTCATGTTCGAGAGGATCGCGAAGCGCGGGATCAAGAACGGGAAGCCCTTCAGCTGTTGTCTGGAATGCCTCGAAAAGGTTCTGTGAAGGCTGAAAGAATCCCCAGCCGCCGCAGCTTGCCGGACCCTTCTGGTGGAAGTTGCAGCCCGAACCGTGAACAGCAGAATGAGCTGTTGCAGTCGTGGTACACTGAAGTTCGAAGATCGACTCGGTATTGTTCTCATGTGTCATATCGAAGTTCCATGAGAACTCGGGAGCAAGCGAGAATTCACCACTGGAGATAATCGCATCAAGAAGAAGTTTTGCAGCAGGATACTCTTTCTGGTACATATGAGCCTGGGCTTTGAAAGCCATGGCAGCATACTTGTTCGCACGACCAACTTCATTATTGTATTTAGTGACGGGCAGGTTGTCGATAGCATACTGAAGGTCGGCTTCAATGCCATCCCAGCCGGCGTCGGTGTTGGGAACTTCCTCAGGAGCAAGATCTCCAAGTTCTTCCTGGGTCTTTACATAAGGGATCTTCTCAAAGATCTTGTTGGCCTGCATATGGAACCATGCCCTCAGAAATTTGGCTTCAGCCTCTACCTCTTTTGCCCTGCCGGCATCAAGTGGTGAAGGACCTTCCTGTGTCTGCCACAGGAACTGCAGGGTGACGTTGGCACGGGCAACTCCGTCGTAGCATTGTGTCCATCTGTTATCCAGATAAGGATTGTTTGGAAGAGCCTCATACCTCTCGAGAAGGTTGAAGTTGGACTGGTCGCCGGTCGATGTTCCCTTGTAGCAATCATCCGAACATCCGGCTGCATAGGTCCAGTCACTTGTCATGGCACCTCCGAACATTGAACTTCCGTTCTGCATCCTTTCATATACACCGACAAGAAGCGCTTCAACGCCATCAGGTGTCTGAATAATAGTTTTTGCTGCAACTCCCGGAGGTTCCTTGGTAAGGAACTCCTCACTGCAGGAATATATCATCAGCAAGCTTCCGAAAAGTATCGCGATTGATAATAGTTTGGTTATTCTTTTCATATTAGTTTATGTTTACTATTCATAAAAACTTCTGTTACAGGCCAAAAGAGATCCCGAAGATGAACTGCTTTCTTGTTGGCCATGCGCCGGAGTCTATACCCATGTTGATTCCTGCACCTGAGATTTCAGGATCAAGTCCCGAATACTTGGTGATGGTGAAAAGGTTGGAACCCTGGAAGTAGATCTGAAGCGAGCTGAACTTGTTGTTCAGTATCCTGTTGAGGTCATAGCCGACCCTTAAGGTCTTCATACGGAGGAATGATGCATCCTCAATAAATGCCGTGGAGGGCTCCTGGTGAGGAGTGTCGTTAGAGTAAATGATGGGCATGGTGGCATCCGCGTTGTTCTTCAGATGCGGGCTTCCCCATGATTCATAAAGCCTTCTCTTGCTCTTTCCCGACTCGAACTGTGTGTAATCGATGAAACGACTTACATAGTTAACCAGATCATTGCCCACTGAAGCATAGAGAGTAGTCATAAGGGAAATTCCCTTGTAACCAAGGTTCAGGCTGAGACCGGCGGTGAAATCCGGGTGAGGTGTTCCGATGTAGGTACGGTCGTAAGAATTGATCACATTATCAGGAACTCCGTTGGGGCCGCTGACATCTTTGTATTTGAAGTGACCGGCCTTGTTATAGGTTCCGAATGCAGGAGCCCATGCAGCTGCTTCCTCGTTGCTCTGGAAGATGCCTTCCACTACATAACCGTAGAATTCAGGGAAAGCGTGGCCTGTCTGAGTCCTGGTGTAATACTTCTCACGAAATCCCGATCCCTGGTAGAAGTCGGTGGAGACATCGGTAAGTTTGGTCAGCTCATTCTTGTAGCGCGATAAAACAAGGTCGGCGCTGTAATAGAAATCGCCGTTCAAAGCTGTATTCGAGTATCCCAGTTCAAGATCGAAACCGGTGTTCTTCATTTCACCGATGTTGATTGAAGGCCTGGTAGCTGTACCAAGAACCAATGGCAGCTGCTTTTGGTAAAGCATGTCGTGGGTTTTACGCTGCCATACGTCGAATGTCAATGTCCAGTGGTTGAAGAAAGATGCATCGATACCAAGGTTGGTGGTCGTGGTGGCTTCCCATTTCACATCGGTGTTACCGAATGTCGACTGGTAGAAACCCGTGTTGCTGAAATTGTTATGATCACCGGTCATACCATAGCTGGCGTTTCCTTCACTGTATATGATCTGGGTGTAGCTGTTGTAGTTACCCATACGGTCGTTCCCGACTGCACCCCATCCTGTACGGATCTTCAGTTCGTTGAGCCACTGCTTGGTTGAAGCCATGAATGCTTCCTCGGTCATTCTCCATCCAACAGAGAATGCAGGGAAGATACCGTATTTTTCATTACCGAAACGGGATGAGCCGTCACGTCTTACTACTGCTTCAACCATGTATTTGTCGGCATAAGTGTAGTTGGCACGTCCGAATATCGAGAAAAGGCTGTAAGCATTGTTGTCGTCGGAATTGCTTATACTACGAAGACCGGTGTTAAGATTCATGTAGTTGGGATCCTTGACAGGGAACTGCTGCCTTCCTGCAGTAAGCCTGGTGTATTTGTTAGCGTAGGCTTCAGTACCTGCAATAAGCTTGATGTCATGGCTGCCGGTCCTGAGGCCATACTCAATGGTGTTTGTCCAGGTCCAGTTCAGA
>ERZ1026800.198-NODE-198-length-56264-cov-5.334735_pt1 | contig 56264 bp, 50 predicted proteins | sample MGYA00520873_ERZ1026800 | MGnify/ENA primary metagenome ERZ1026800 (study PRJEB33270, sample SAMEA104284475) | anaerobic digester metagenome | biome: Anaerobic digester microbiome; feature: mesophilic sludge digester; material: Anaerobic digester biomass | place...
TTCCGGGAGGGGAAACTCTCCTGGGAGCATCTCGATACCTCCTTTCGAGTTTTGGCGAATTCTCCAAAGGCGTATCAGATGCTCTCTGCTTTTTCAAAGAACAGGTAACGTGTATTTTATGCTATCATCTTCCTAACTTCCGAGCTTCGTAACTTCCAGTGATCCGCTGCGCGGATCACTCAAGAAGGTCCTTCTGCGTCGTCCGGGCCGCGTGCATCCACGAGGGGTCGATTTCGTAGACCCAGTCCCCGTGGTCCCGGTTGAACGCCCCCGCGGCGTCGAGAGCCGGCTGCGTGGCTCCCTGCACGCTGTCCCCGCTTGCCGCGTTTCCCCTCGCCGCGGCGTTGTCCGCCACCGCCCCGGCGCGGGCGAAGTGCCGGCCGTCCTTTTCCGCAAGCTCGATCCGGTAGACGGTCCCGTCCTTCCGGTGGAAATCCAGCCTTGCGGGCCAGGCGAGGGTGGCCAGGTCTGCCCTGCGGTAGAGGTTCCGCACGGGGAACTCCTGAAGGGTCTTCAGCACCTCCGCGACGGCGCGATCGTCCTGCCGCCGGTTTTTCGGGATGTCCTCCACCACGGGCCTGCCCCCGCGAAGGTCGAGGGAGAACGCCTCCGAGCCGCTGCGGCACAGGATCCGGACGTAGTCGCTCTTGCGGCCCGGCGGAAGGTCGCGGCGGATGTAGTCGACGGGTTTCGCACTCACCGCCGGCAGCGCCTCCGTGCTCAGGCAGACCTGTCTCTCGTCCTCCAGCCTGACATAGAATCCCGGGAAGCCGGGGCGGTCCCGGCCGATGACGATCCCCGTCATCTTCTGGCCCGACTCGCCGAAGAAGCGGACGACGAGGCTTCCCTTTTCGCCCATGACGCCCAGCGCCCCGTGGTTTCGCTCGTCGGCGGTCACCCGCTCGGCGCAGCGGATGTCGGCGATGGACTTCAGGATCCGGTTGATCTGCTCGTTGGAGACGGGGTAGTCGTACCGGCCTGTGAGGATGAACCGTTCGTCCCGGCGCTTGAAGGCGAGCGCCTCGTCGCCCTGCTTGATGTAGATCCCGTGGACCTTCTCCGGGTTGAACCCCTGCAGGAGGTAGCTGCCCTCCTGGAGGGTCACCTCCTGGCGGTCCTCCAACATACCCGTCAGCGCCACGGCCCCGGACAGGACGGCGGCGACGGCGCCCAGGATCACCAGATGCCTCGTTTCCATGACTTCCTCTTGAGCCGGTCCATCCCGGCGAACATGCGGCCGGCCAGGATCGCCGCGGGGAGGAGCAGCACCAGGGCCGGGCCTCCCAGCAGGATGAAGACCTTCCACTTCGTGAAGAGGCTCTCCACCATGGCGCGTTTCCCGTGCTGCAAGGCGGCCAGTTCCTCCTTGGCCCGGGCGATTTTCGCCTCGGCCTTCTTGCGGCCGTGCAGGATCTCTTCCTTCAGCAGGGATTCCTCCTCTTCCTGGCTTTTTCGAGCCAGGGCCCCCAGTTCCCGTTCCGCCGCGGCGATCTCGGCCTGCAGCGAGGCGATCACCGCCGCCGCCGCGTCGTCGTAGCGTTCCTCCATCCGGTCCACGGCGCTGAAGGGCCGGATGATCCGGCCGCGGGCCTTGATACTTGCCAGAGACACGGGGCCCGTGAGGCTCTCCATCGTGGCGAGGAGCAGGTCGGCGTTGCCGCCCGCCGGCGCCGCCGCGGCCATGGGTCCCGTCAGCATGTCCACGTCGGAAAAGACGACCACGGCCGATTTGCCGGCGGCCGGACCGGGAGCCGGCTGCGGATCCGAAACCGGCCCGCCCTCCAGGGCGCTCCGGAAGCTTCCCGTGAGCCGCACCCCCAGGACGACGGCCTCCCTGCTCTCCGAGGTCCGCTGCTGTGGATCGTCGGCCCGGACGGTGCAGCCCGTCTCCGTGGTCTGCAGGAGGACGGTGGCCGCAATCCCCGGGACGGGCCTGATCTTCAGCGAACCTGCGCTGAGGACCCGGACCTGGTTCAGGCCCGCGTTGAGGATGCCTTTGCCGACGATCGCCGGGCCCTTGAGGGTCAACAGGGTTGCAGGCCCTGCCGGCGCGCGCGGAGCAAGCGCCGGGTCGGCGGCGAGTCGATCGGCCGCCATCTCACAGCCCCAGGCGGCAAGGAGGCGGTTGAGGTTCGAGCCGCCGGGGACGGGCGCGTAGGGGCTGCCTGCGGCGGACAGCGCGGGATCGGCCATGAAGGCGGGGTCCTGGAAGACGACGAGCTTCCCGCCCGCCGTGACGTAGCGGTCCAGGGCCGCAAGCGTCTGCTCGGGGAGATTGCGGGGGTGGACGACCATCACGGCGTCGAGGTTGCGCAGGTCGGCATGGGGGGTGAGCAGGGTCAGGTCGTAGTGCGACCGGAGCGGCTCGAGGGCCGACGGCCCTTTCGGTCCCGCCTCCCCGGGGCCCATGGCGCGGGCCGTCCCGGCGGGGTAGGCCGCGGCGGCGAGGTTGACCGTGGAGAGGATCCCGATCGTTTTCTTCGTCCGGGACGTGGCGCCGTGAATCATCTCCGTGATGTCGTACTCGGCCAGCTGCTGCCGATCCGGGGACAGAAGGGGGATGGCCTTTTCCCGGCCGAACTCGGTCGTCAGGACGAGCCCGAAGTAGAACCGATCGTCGCCCGCGGTGGGGATCGGCCGAAGTCCGTACTGGATGGCCTCCCGTTCCTCGCGGGAGTCGCGGCGCGGATCGATGATCTCGAGGGTGATCTTCCCGCGGGAGCGCGAGGCGTACTCCCGCAGCAGGTCGCGGATGTAGGAGAAGTAGTTGCTGTAGGCCCTCAGCGAGTCGAATCCCCTCAGGGCCTCGGTGCGGGAGTAGAAGAGCTTGAGGCGCACCGGGTGCGTGAGGCCCGCCATGACCTTCTTCGTCTCGCCGGAGAGCGAGTAGATGCGGTCCTGCGTCAGATCGACCTTCAGCGCCCGCCCCGCCCGGGCGAGAAGCGTGATGGACGAGAAGGTGATCAGCGCGATCAGGAGGATGGCCGTGAGGACCCTGGCGTTCTTCTTCAGCATGACTCCCTTCGGTTGTCGACGACGAGACAGGTGACGGCGACGAGCCCCGTGATGAGCACAAGGTAGTACGAGAGGCCGCGAAACTCGAGCACGCCGCGCCGCATGGGTTCGAAGTGCCCGGTCAGGCTCATGTCGGCCATGGCATCGAGCAGGTGCGGAGGAACGATGCCGGCAAGCCAGGTCAGAACGGCCGGCGAGTCGATGTAGACCATCAGGCCGGTCATCCCGATGGAGAGCACGAAGCTGACGATCTGGCTGCGCGTGAGAGCCGAGCAGAAGACGCTGACGCCCAGGTAGGCGCCGCCCATCAGGAAGGCGCCCAGGTAGCCCGTCCCGATGACCCCGGGGTCGGGGCTTCCGAGCCAGGACACGGCGATCACGAGGGGCGCCGTGAGCAGCAGGGCCGCAGCGAGGAAGAGCCAGCCGGCCAGGAACTTGCCGATCACGGCCTGGGCGACCGTCACGGGCTGGGTGAAGAGAAATTCGATGGTGCCCGCCTTGCGCTCCTCGGCCCAGAGGCGCATTCCGACGGCGGGGACGAAAAAGAGGTACAGCAGGGGCAGGTTGTCGAAGAACACCCGCAGGTCCGCCTGCCGCATCTCGAAAAACCGGCCCCTGATCGTGAGGAAGGCCGCCAGGACGAGGAACACGACGAGGATCACGTACCCCATGGAGGTCGTGAACGTGCTCCGGAACTCGCGCTTGAGAATGGCCCAGGTGGTCCGCATGTCAGTTCCCGTTCGTCACCCTGCGGAAGAAGGCGTCGATCTTCCCGTTTCCCTTTTCCTTGAAGTCCTGCGGCGTCGAATCGGCCACGATCTTCCCCTTGTGGATCAGGATGGCCCGGTTACAGATCGTCTCCAACTCCTCCATGACGTGGGTGGAGAGGATGAAACACTTGTCGGCGGCCATGAACCGGATCAGGTCGATGATCTCCTGCTTCTGGTTCGGGTCGAGGCCCGAGAGGGGCTCGTCAAGGATGAGCACCGGCGGATCTCCCAGCAGCGACTGGGCCAGCCCGAGGCGGCGCTGGAATCCCTTCGACAGGGTTTCGATCCGGCGGTCCATGACTCCCTGCAACGACCCGATGGCGGCGACCCGGTCGATCTCCGCCTTGAAGCGGGCTCCGTTGATGCCCCGGACGTCGCAGACGAACTTCAGAAACCACCTCGGCGTCATCTCGCCGTAGAAGGGACACTTTTCGGAGACATACCCCAGCGCGCGGCGCACCTCGACCGGCCGTCTCCGGATGTCGAAGCCCGCGACGCTGGCGGCTCCGCTGTCGGGCTCGATGAAGCACGAGAGGATGCGCAGGGTCGTCGTCTTGCCGGCGCCGTTGGGGCCGATGAAGCCCAGGATATCGCCCTTCTTGGCTTCGAAGGAGATATCGTCGACGGCGACGACGGAGCCATAGGTTTTTCGGAGATTCTTGACGTCGATCATGCAATCATCCGGCCGCAGCAATCCTCGAGATTCATTGCAAAAGACCTGCCAAACCGTTTCACGACGGGTGCGGGTCATCGGGGACGGGGCATAAGGGATTGCGGCCCGCCCCGCAGGGTCCGGGCGGAGGGTTTTGTATTGCCCGGGCGGGGGCCTTGTGGTAGAAGCGTGCCGATGCTGAGCGTGGGGCTGACAGGGGGGATCGCGACGGGCAAGTCGACGGTGGTCCGGATGCTCGCGAAGAAGGGCGCCCGGGTCATCGACCACGATGCCCTCGTCCACGCCCTGCAGGAGCCGGGGCGGCCCGTCTGGAAGCGGATCGTCGAAACCTTCGGGAGCGGGATCCTCGACGACGGCGGGCGGATCGACCGCAGGAAGCTCGGGGCCCTCGTCTTCGGCGACGAACGGCGACGCAGGACACTGGAAGGCATCGTCCACCCGGCCGTGCTCGAGCAGGCGCGGCACGAGCGCGAGCGGATCAGGCGGGAGGATGAACGGGCCATCGTCCTGTCCGACATTCCCCTGCTCTTCGAAGTGGGGATGCAGGGCCTCTTCGACCTGATCCTGCTCATCTACACGCCTCCGGAGACGCAGATCCTTCGAGCCATGAGGCGCAACGGCCTGACCCGTGACGAGGCCGCGGCGCGGCTCGGGGCCCAGATGCCCATCGGCGAGAAACTGGCGCTCGCCGACATCGTGATCCGCAACGACGGGACGATGAAGGAGCTGCGGGCGCGCGTCGACGAGGTCTGGCAGGAACTGCTTTTGCGCGAACGCGAAAAAAGGCAGTGAGAAAAGAAAATCCCCCTCCTTCGCCCTTTTACAAAGGGGATGCAAGGGGGTTCTGGACGAAACAGACGGGATAGACGAAAGAGACCAATTTCTGGGAGGTAGAGATGATAGGCAAGAACGTAAAGACCGATTTCAGCTCGAAGGTATGCGACCCCGTGATCGATCCCACGGCCTACGTGCACCCGCTGGGTGCCGTCATCGGCAATGTCATCATCGGGAAGAATGTCTTCGTGGCCCCCTTTGCGGCGGTCCGCGGCGACGAGGGGCAGCCCCTGCACGTGGGTGACGATTCCAACGTGCAGGACGGCGTCGTGATCCATGCCCTCGAGACGGAGGAGCACGGCAAGCCGGTGGAGAAGAACCTCGTGGACGTGGGCGGGAAGAAATACGCCGTCTACGTGGGCAGCCGCGTGTCGTTGGCGCACCAGGTCCAGATCCACGGGCCGGCCGTCGTCCTCGACGACAGCTTCGTCGGGATGAAGGTGCTCGTCTTCCGGTCGAGGGTCGGCAGGGGCTGCGTCGTCGAGCCGGGCTGCATCCTGATGGGGGTCTCCGTTCCCGACGGCCGCTACGTGCCGGCCGGCACCGTCCTGCGTGACCAGGCCGCGGCGGACAGACTGCCCGCCATCACCGACGAGTACCCTCTGAAGACCCTCAACAAGGGAGTCGTCCACGTGAACACGTCGCTGGCGAAAGGGTACGGGGCGCAGAAATAGGCGAAAGGCGAAAGGCAAATCCCCCTGCATCCCCCTTTTCAAAAGGGGGAAAAGAGGGGGATTTTTTTTATTCCTTCTTCGAGTTCTTGCTGTGGTAGAGGCGCTCGTCGGCCTTCTTGAGCAGGGCGACGGCGTCGGTGACCCCGGCCTCGGCCGCCGTGGCGACGCCGCAGCTCAATGAAACGGGGATGACCTTGCCCTCCCAGGCCAGGTGCGTGGAGAGGAAAAAGGTCTGCAGCCGGTCGACGAAGCGGTACGCCCTGTCGGCTCCCGTGTTCGGCAGGACGACGACGAACTCGTCGCCGGCGAACCTCGCCACCACGTCGCTCTGGCGGCTCATGGCAACGAGACGGCTGCCCACCCACTTGAGCACCTCGTCGCCCGTGTCGTGCCCGTGGCGGTCGTTGACCTCCTTGAACCGGTCGACGTCGAGGAACACGACGGCCAGCTCCGTGCCGTAGCGCTTCGCCCGGTCGAACTCCCTTCCCAGCACCTGCTCCATCACGCGCCGGTTCAACAGGTCCGTCAGGGGATCCCGGAAGGCGAGCATTGCGAGCCTCTCGTGGGCCATCACGTTGGACAGGCAGATGGAGACCTTCACGGCCAGCTGCCTCAGCAGGCTCACCTCCATCCCGGGAGCGTAGCGCTCGGGGGATTCGTCCGCCAGGTTCAGGCTCCCGATGGCCCTGCCCTCGTAGGTGAGGGGCACCACGGCAAGAGAGCCCGGGATGTGGCCGCTTCCCTCCGGCAGCAGACACGAGAAGCGCTCCAGCCCCTCGTTGGCCAGGATGGGCGCCGAGCCGTCCCCGACGATCTCCCCGAAGGCCTTCGCGTCGACGATCCGGAGCTGCTCCCCGAAGGCGCCGCCGGGCGTCATCCGGTCCAGGAGCCGCCAGACGTCGTTGTCCTCGGTCATGGCGATCCAGACTCGCGGAATGCTGAACCGGTCGTGGATCTCGGCGAGGAGCTTTTCGAAGAGATCGCGGAAATTGTGGATGGAGAGGATGCTCGTCTCGATGGCGAAGAACTTCTCGGCGATGTCCGCGTTGCGGCAGAGGACTTCCAGGATTCCCTTCACGTCGTTCATGAACCGTCCGGATCCTCCCGGGTTGATGTGGCGTCCGGGCATGCATACTCGATCGCCGCGCCGATGACAACGGAAATCTCGGCGCGCCCGCGAGCCCCCCGCCCGGAGACTCTGTCATCATCGGCTCTCGTCATTGCGAGCGACCGAAGGGAGCGCGGCAATCTCAATCGTTTCGATACCATCCGAGATTGCTTCAGTCGCTTCGCTCCTTCGCAATGACATGGTGACACAGTCTCCCGGGCGGACGAGGGGCCTTTGGGTCAAAGGGGAGAAATCACGTTTCCAGCTTCTCCAGGATCTTCGGCACCACCTCGTAGAGATCGCCCACGATCCCGAAATCGGAAAGCGCGAAGATGGGCGCATTCTCGTCGCGATTCACTGAGCAGACGACCTTCGCGCCGCGCACGCCCGTCATGTGCTGGACCTGGCCCGAGACGCCCAGGCCGACGTAGAGCTCCGGCTTGACCTGCACGCCGGAGAGGCCGATGCAGAGATCCTCGGGCAGCCAGTGGAGCTCCTCGGTGAGCGGCCTCGTGGCGCCGAGCTCGCCGCCCAGCGCGTCGGCCAGCCGCCGGGCAAGAGCGATATCCTCCTTTTTGTCAAACCCGCGGCCCGCGCAGACGATCACCCGGGCCTCGGTGATATCCTTCGACACCTTCTCCTTCGGCTTGCGCTCGACGATCTTCACCGCCGACGGGGGCGGGGCCGGAAGCTCGCGGGTCTTGCCCTGCCTGCCGTCCATGGCCTCTGCGGGCTCGAAGCTTCGGGGCGGAATGGTGATGACGACGGGCGCGGCCGAAGCGGCGAGTTTCTGGATCGCGGCGCCGCCGTAGGCCAGGCGCTCCATCACGATGGAGCCCGTGGCCTTGTCGAAGGCAAGCGCCGTGCAGGCGCTGCAGAGCCCCGCGGCGAGCCGCGCGGAGAGCCGCGCGGCCGTCTCCTTTCCCCTGGCCGTGGCGCTGAAGAGGATCGCGTGAGGCGACGAAGCCCGCGCCTCCTGCTCGATGACGGGCAGCTGCGCCCCGAAGGGCTCTCCCGGCGCGAGTTCCGCAAGCAGCAGGACCTCGTCGGCCCCGCGGGCGATGCACTCCTGCGGCGATGCAGACCCTTTCGCGACGACGGCGGTCACCGTTGTCTCCATCTCCGGGGCCAGCAGGCGGCCGGCGCCCAGCAGCTCGAACGCCTGCTCCCTCGTTTCCGCTACGATCCAGATACCCGCCATGTCCTTCCTCTCACTTGATCACGCCGCTCTTGCGCAGCGAGTCGACAAAACGGGCGATCCCGGCGCTATCGGCCGCGAGTTTCTCGCCCGTGCGCTCCAGGCTCGAGGCCGTCATGGCCGCGGTCTTGAGCGCCCCTTCGAATGTCCCCGTCAACTCGTCCCTTTTGACCGTGATCACCGGCTTCTTGCCGGCCATCAGCGTGTCCCTGACGCCCGGGATCCGGGGCGTGTTGATGTCGGGCAGCACGGTGACGAGCGCGGGCAGCGGTGCCTCGACGACCTCGACGCCGTCCTCGACGCGCCTCTCCGCCCTGAGCCTGCCCCCCTCGATGGAGAGCTTCTGCACGAAGCAGACGCAGGGGATGCCCAGCAGCTCGGCGAGCCTCGGCCCCACCTGCTGGGCGTAGAGATCGCTCGAGCCCTCGCCGCAGGCGATGAGATCGTACTGCGGGATTCGCGAGCGGATGACCTCGGCGAGGATCGCCGCCGTTTGAGACGGCTCCAGGTCCTTGAAGGAGGGATCGGACACGAAGAAGGCCTGGTCCATCCCGCGCGAGAGGCCGTCCTTGACGCCCTTTGCTGACTCGGGGGTGCCGACGGTTACGCCGATCACGCTCCCGCCGCCCCCGGCGTCCCGCTGTCGGACGGCCTCCTCGATGGCGTTGCGGTCGTACTCCCCGATCTTGTAGTCCACCGACGAGAAGTCCAGGGCACCCCCCGCGCCGCGGCGGATGTAGACCTCGTCGACGACCCACTTGAAACAGGCCACGATCGTCGGCATGAATGCCTCCTGGCAAAAGGCTAAAGGTTAAGGGCAAAAGGCTGAGGGCAAAAGGCGAATAGAAGGGCGTCTTGTGTCTTGGCCCTAAGCCCTTCGCCTCAAGCCCTGCACCATTTTTTTATCTAAGCACCGTCCCCGAGATGACCATCCGCTGGGCTTCCGAGGTGCCCTCGTAGATCTCAAGAATCTTGGCGTCCCGCATCAGCCGCTCCACCCTGGCCCCCTTGATGTAGCCGTAGCCGCCGTGGATCTGGACGGCCTTCGTGGTGTGGTGCATGGCCTTCTCGGCGGCGAAGAGCTTCGCCATCGAGGCCTCCTTCGTGAAGGGCTGCTTCATGTCCTTGAGCCAGGCGGCGTAGTACGTCAGGAAGCGGGCGGCCGACAGGTCCGTGGCCATGTCGGCGATCATCCACGAGATGGCCTGGTGACGGGCGATGGGGCTCCCCATCTGGACGCGCTGCTTGGCGTACCGGATGGACTCGTCGAGGGCCGCCTGGAGGATGCCCACACCCTGGGCGGCGATGCCCACGCGACCGTGGTCGAAGGCGGTCCCTGCGTTTCCCATGCCCGCCCCCTCAGCGCCCAGCAGATTCTCCTTCGGCACGCGGCAGTCCTTGAAGACGACCTCCGAGGTCTGCGACGAGCGAAGCCCCATCTTGTGGAAGTGCTCGCCGGGCTTCAACCCCGGCGTCCCCTTCGGGATGATGAAGGAGCTCATGCCCTTGCGGCCCGCCGCCTTGTCGGTCCAGCAGAAGACGAGGTAGGTGTCCGCGATGGGGCCGTTGGAGATGAAGGTCTTCGTCCCGTTCAGGACGTAAGCGTCGCCGTCCTTTGTCGCCGTCGTCGTGGCGGCCATGACGTCCGTGCCGGCGCCCGGCTCGGTGAGGACGAAGGCGCCCAGGTGCTTGCCCGTGGCCAGCGGGACGAGGTACTTCTTCTTCTGCTCCTCGGTGCCGAAGAGGCTGATCAGCATGCAGGCGATCCCGACGTGGATCGACACGGTGAACCCCGTCGAGGAGCACGCGCGCGAGAGCTCCTCCACGACGATGGCGTGGGTCAGGTAGTCCGAGCCCGAGCCGCCGTACGGCGTCGGGATGGGGATGCCCATCCAGCCCCCCTCGGCGAGCTTGCTAAAGAGTTCGGCCGGGTGGGCTTCCTTCTCGTCGATCTCCGCGGCGACGGGCTCGACGTTCTTCACGCAGAATTCCCGGATGTTCTTGCGGATCAGGTCCTGTTCCTCGGTCAGCTTGAAGTTCATCGTCATCTCCCTCCTTCTATATCGGTAATTGGGTGATCATGAACTCGTCGTGATGGTGAACAGCCGGACAACAGGGTCATTGCGGTGAGCCGAAGCCCCGAGCGAAGCGCGGGGGGAAGCGAAGCAATCCCGATCACTTCACGGGGTTGCCGCGTCTGGCTCACGCCCTCCTCGCAATGACGAATCGGCGCTGTTTCGCCCATCGATAGCCCCGAACGAGGTCGGGTTCGTTTGTTCGCAATGACAAGCTTTTCTCATTTCACCTCTCCGCCCCGAGCCCTGTCCCCGGACCCTGTTCTCACCCAAACCGGAACTGGACGCCCGCGCCGCCCTCGGGGTAGCCCCATTCGAGCACCTCCGTGCCGCAGGCGATGCGGCACGTGCCGCACTCGAGGCAGCCGTCGATGGTCAGCGTAAAGACCCCGTCGGCGCCTTCCTCGTAGAGGCCTGCGGGGCACGCCCGCACGGCCGCCCTGAGCCGCGGGTCGCGCTCCATGCCCGGCCTGATGCGGATGTGGGGGGCGGGCAGGGGCTTGAAGACATTGAGGCCCAGCCTGGTCTTGAGGTCGGTCATATCTTCGCGACCTCCTTGACATCCAGGAGCATGGTCCAGAGCTCGCTCAGGGTCAGGTGCCTGCGCAGTGTCGTGAAGACGGGTGACTTGGGTCCGGCGGGGACCGTGTACAGGTCCCGGAGCAGATTCCCGATGAGCTCCGGGTAATGGCCGAAGAGGTGCGGGTTTGCGAGCACCCGGGGCGTGTCCTTGAAGGTCCTGAAGTCCTTGAGGACGAAGCTCTCCTCCAGCGACTGCCGGTAGGCGGCGAGCGCCGTCGCGTCGAAGCGGCCCGCCTTCCTCGCCGCGATGACGGTCTTCGCCGCATAGTACCCCGAGGCCAGGGCGTATTCCATGCCGCGCACGGTGAACCCGAGATTCAGGGCGAACCCGGCCGAATCCCCCGCCACGAGAAGGCCGTCGCCGCAGAGCCCCGAAAGCGCCCGGTAGCCGCCCTCGGGGATCACGTGGGCCCCGTACTCGACGGTCTGCCCGCCCCGGATGAGGGGCTCGACCTCGGGGCGCGCCTTGAAGGCATCGAACAGGGCGGGCGCATCGCCCGCCGCCGCCTCTTTCGCCATGTCCCCGATGGAGACGACGAGGCCGAGGCTCAGGCTGTCCCGGTTCGTGTAGAGGAACCCCCCGCCGAAGAGGCCCCTGGTGATGTCGCCCGCGAAGAGGTGCGCCGCGCCCTCGCCGTCGCCCACGGTGAACCGGTCGCTGATCACGCCGGGCTCGAGGCGGATCACCTCCTTGATGCCCACGGCATAGTCGCGGGAGAGCCCGGGCGCCCTCAGCCCGGCTTTCTCCGGCAGAAGGGAGAGGACGCCGTCACAGGCGATGACCACGTCCGCCCGCAGCTCGTCCCCGCCGGCGACAACGCCGCAGACCTTCCCGTTTTCGCGGACCAGGTCCGTCACGAGGGTCTTGGCTAGGATCATGGCGCCGCGCTCCTCGGCGCGCCCGGAGAACCAGCGGTCAAATTTCGAGCGCAGGATGCTGCAACTCTGGGGCTTCCCGTTTCGCAGCTCGCCGCCGGTGTAGTGGAAGGTGAAGGAGCGGTTGCGGGCCATGAGGGTGGCCCCTTCGCGGACGATGGCCCGCTCCAGGGGAGCCTCGTCCCAGAGGCCGGGGAAGAGATCGCGGACGGGGTTCAGGTAGAGTCTCCCGCCGGATACGTTCTTGGCACCCGGGTAGTCGCCCCGCTCCAGGACGACGACCTCGACGCCCTCGCCGGCCAGCGTGTACGCCGCCGCCAGCCCGGCCAGCCCCGCGCCCACGATGATGACGTCGAACCTCTCCACCGCATCACCCCTTTGACCCTGCTGCGACGAGTGCCAAATTCATATCCTTTTTCCGGAGGAAGTTCAACCCGAAAGGATGCGTTTGCCTGATGATTCGACGCGGTACGCTTCTTGCAAAATTATCCGGCACTTCAGGCGCATTTGCCGGAAATGAGGCTGTTTTCGGCCGTCCGGGTAGAGCGCCGCCGCGGGTGAATGTCAAATTACCGCTCGCCGGGTGAAGAGAAAGGAAAATGCCGTGGATGTCAAAAAACCCATCGCCAACCCCCTGATCGTGCTGCGCGAGGAATTCGACGACTGGGCGATCCTATTCGATCCCGACACGGGCAACGCCTTCGGCCTCAATCCCACGGGGGTCTTCATCTGGAAGCTCCTGGATGGCAGGCACAATCCGGATGACATCGTCAACCGGCTCCGCGAGGAAGCCGACAACGTGCCCGAGGACGCCGGAGAGCACGCCCGCCGGTTCATCGCATCCCTGGAGCAGCAGGGGCTCGTAGGCTACGAGATAGAGCAGGGACCGGGGGCGGGGACCGGGGTTCGGGGCTGAACGAATGAAACTCATGCGGACCCCGAAAAAAGTCGATATCGACATCACGAACCGCTGCAACCTGCGCTGCCGGTACTGTTACCACTTCGAGAGCGCCGGCGATGCGGACGGGGACGGGGACCTGCCGGCGGAGGAGTGGCTGCGGTTCTTCGGGGAACTGAACCGCTGCGCCGTCACGGAGGTGACGCTGGCCGGGGGGGAGCCCTTCCTGCGCGGCGATCTCCGGGAAATCATCCGGGGCGTCGTGGAGAACCGGATGCGATTCGCGATCCTGACCAACGGGACGCTGATCACCGATGAAATGGCGGCCTTTCTCGCCTCGACGAAGCGCTGCAACTACGTGCAGGTCTCCATCGACGGCTCTGTGCCCGAAAGTCACGACGCCATGCGGGGCAGGGGGAGCTTTGCGAGAGCCCTGCAGGGGCTCCAGGCCCTCCGGCGCAACGGGGTCCGCGCGGCCGTGCGCGTGACCATTCACCGGAAGAACGTCCACGACCTCGAGGGTATCGCCCGTTTCCTGCTCGAGGATATCGGCCTGGGATCCTTCGGGACCAATTCCGCCGGGGCCATGGGCCTGTGCCGGAAGAACGCCGAGATGGTGCAGCTCACGGTGGAGGACCGCATCCTCGCCATGGAGACCCTGCTTCGGCTGTCGAAACAATACAACGGGCGGATCCAGGCCATGGCCGGGCCGCTGGCCGAGGCCAGGACGTGGCTCGACATGGAGGATGCCAGGCTCGAGGGGCGGCCCCCGATGCCGGACCGCGGGGCGCTCACCGGCTGCGGCTGCTACCGGTCGAGTCTCAGTGTTCGGGCCGACGGGGTCATCACCCCCTGCACCATGCTCTCCCAGATCGAGCTGGGGCGGATCAACCGTGACGACCTCGCGACGCTCTGGCGGGAGCACGGGCTGCTCAACGCCCTGAGGGAAAGGGGACACATCCCGCTGAGCCGCTTTCCGTTTTGCGAGGGCTGCGATTACGTTCCCTATTGCACCGGGAACTGCCCCGGCCTGTCCTATACGCTCGCGGGCGAGGTCAACCACCCGAGCCCGGATGCGTGTCTGCGAAAATTCCTGGCCGAGGGCGGGCGGCTGCCGGACCGGGCCCTGCTGTGCTGAATGGAACGGGCGACCATGACAAGAAGAAACCCCGGTGAAACGATCTTCCTGGCGGCCGTCCTGGCGGCGCTGGCGGCTGTTTATCTCGCCGTGATGCCTCCGGGGCTGTCCTCCAGTGAGGAGGCCGTCCAGTACGTCCAGATGAAGAACCTGGTCACGAGGGGATCCCTCGAGATCGATTCGCCCGCCGTCGGCCTCGGGTTCGGTGCGGAAGACGTTGCGGGAGCGCGCGGGCTCTTCGAGTCCCGTGGCGGCAGGCTCCATGCTGTCGCTCCCCCGATCTTTCCCTGGGTCGCGGGCCTTTTCTATCCGCTTGCAGGCGAAGGGGCCGTCGATTTCACACCGGTGCTGTTCCTGTTCCTTTCGACGCTGCTCCTGGGGCTCGTCCTGGATCGGCTGATGCGGAGGGATTTGACCTACTGGCTCCTGCTCGCGGTTTTTCTGCTGGGCTCCCCTGTCTTCATGCAGGGCATGCATTTTTCGGGGATGACCCTCGCCCTGTTCCTGATCGTCTCGGCCCTCGGGCTTCTCGTGAGCCATTTTCAGGACCGTCCTGCAACAGCGAGGCTCTTTGGCGCATCCGTCCTGATGGGGGCTTCCGTGGCCGTCCGACCGGAATGCCTGCTTGTGGTCCTGTCTTTTTATCTCTGCGCAGCGATGGTTCTTGCGGCCCACGGGCGAATGAAGGATCTGCGGACGATCCTGGCGGGCCTGGCTGCGAGCACGGCCATGCTCGTCCTGCACGACCTGGCGCTTCACGGGACGTTTCCCGGTTCCTATCTGCAGCGGATGATTCCCTTCCATGCCCTCTCGCCCACCCGGGCGGCCGTCCTGGGAGGGGCCCTCGTCTCATCGGGCATCCTGTTGGCCCTCTCCCTGCGGAAGGACACGGTGCCCGGCCTCAAGCCGTTTCTCGCGGTCCTGCCGGCCGGAATCTTCCTCGCAGCGATTGTGGCGACGGCCGCCCGGATCACGGTGTCTCCTCTCGCGGCGCTGTTCCCGGCGGTGCTCCTCGTCTTCTGCAGTATGCCGGCGCTGCTCGGTCGGCTCAAGGAGCGGGGCGGAACCCTTGAAGGGATCCTCGCCGCCGCGGTCGTTCTCTGCCTGATCCTCGGCGCCGCGATCCTCCATCCCGGCAAGTGGGTTGTCCTGACGGTGTGGGTGCCGATGATTCCGCTGGCCGTCGTGCTGATCGCCGCGAACCGGAAAGCCGTCTTTGCCGCCGAGGGGATGTCCCTGGTGCTGACTTTCTTCATCGGCGTCGCCCTCGTGAACGGGATCCAGGAATCGAGGGAGGGGGTGCTGACATACAGGGCCTATAATGCCGCGCGCGTCGACTTCATCGGCAGACACACCGAGGCCGGGGATGCCGTCCTTTTTACCGATCCCGGCAGCCTGGAGCACGCGGGCCCGCTCTTCTTCGACAGGGTCTTTCTCCTCGCGAAAGACCCCGGCGATGCGCAGCGCCTCGCCGGGCGCCTTGCCGGGCGGGGCGTCGAGCGGATCTATGCCTGGACGCGCGACCCGCATGGCCTCGGAGGGGGCAACCCCTACGGGGAGGGGAGACCGCACGTCTTCCCTCCGCCGCCGGGATGGAGGCCCTGCTGCGGCGCATCCTGCGGGCAGGGAAACGACTATCTCGTCAGGGTCAAAACCCGGCAGGGCACGGCCGCCGGGATCAAACAGGGAGGATTGCCTTCATGACCTCGGGCCCCCGTTGTCACGATGCGGCGCGGGAAGAGCCCCGGGCCGCAGGGAGCAGCGCGCCTGCGCTGCGGAGCCTTTACTTCTATCTCACGCAGGGCTGCAACCTCCGCTGCCGCCACTGCTGGCTTGCTCCGCAGTTCCAGACGGCGGCGAAGCAGTACGCCGCCCTGCCGCCGGATCTGTTCCGGCGCATCCTGGGCGAGGCGAAGCCGCTCGGCCTCTCCGGGGTCAAGCTGACGGGGGGCGAGCCCCTCCTGCACCCGGATATCGGGGCGCTCCTGGAGATCCTCCAGGACGAGCAGCTTCGCTTCAGCATGGAGACCAACGGCGTTCTCTGCACGCCCGAACTGGCGCGGGACCTTGTCCGCTCGGGGATGCACCACGTCTCCGTCAGCCTCGACGGGGCCGACGCGCAGACCCACGAGTGGGTCCGGGGCGTCGAGGGGTGTTTCGAGGCCGCCCTGCGGGGCGTCCGAAACCTCGTTGCCGCGGGCATCCGCCCCCAGATCATCATGAGCCTCATGCGCAGGAACGCCGGCCAGGTCGAGCCGCTCGTGCGCCTGGCCGAGTCGCTCGGCGCCTCGTCGGTCAAGTTCAACCTCGTCCAGCCCACGGCGCGGGGGGAAAAGCTGCGCGACAGCGGGGAGGGCCTCGACGTCGGGGAGATGATCGGCCTGGGAAGGCGGATCGAAAACGACCTGGCGCGGACGGCGAAGATCCGGTTGTTCTACAGCCATCCCGTCGCGTTCAGGCCCCTGGGACGGATATTCGGCGAAAACGGCGACTGCGGCGTATGCGGCATCCGCGGTGTCCTGGGGGTGCTCGCAGACGGGAGCTATGCCCTCTGCGGGATCGGAGAGCACGTCCCGGAGCTTGTCTTCGGGCAGGCCGGCCGGGACGGCCTGGCGGAGGTCTGGGGCGGAAACCCCGTTCTGCGGCAGATACGTGAGGGGATGCCCCGTCGCCTCGAGGGCGTCTGCGGGGAGTGCCTCATGAAGGGCGTCTGCTTCGGCAGCTGCATCGCCCAGAACTATTACCGCAGCCGCAGCCTCTGGGCGCCTTTCTGGTTCTGTGAGGAGGCCGAGAAGGCGGGGCTTTTCCCCGGGTCGCGGAAAGCGGCGACGGACGCAAGACAGGAGAGGAACCGCCCGATGACGGACTGTCAATGCGCGGGTTAGGGAACCTGTGGATTAAGCGGAAGGGGGGGCATCTTGATCATGCCGCAGGAGCCCGCACCGGCCGCATAGCGGTGGAAGAGGTTCGCGACGATGAAAACGTTCAGCTACGAAAAACCGGCCCTCATCGACATGCAGGAAGACAGCGCGCAGGGCCGTGCAGATTGCGTCAATGGCAGCGGTGTAGATGATTGCGCTTACGGAAGCTGCGTTGCCAGCGCACAGTGCGCTGAGGGACAACAAACCGGATATTGCTGGAATGGAAAATTTGCCTGCGGAGGCCTCAGCGGATGCTACACCTGCTGCAGTACCGGCAACCGCGTGACCAAAGGTGTCGGGATGGGCACAACCAACTGCAGCTGCAGTGATGGAACCTCGGTAGCGATGAACTGTTACACCGGCTGGGGCGCGGGTTATGAATGCACCTCTGGTAGTCGTCAGGTTCAATGCTGATGATACGCAAGGGGTATTACAGCGTAGAGCTTGCCGATGGCTGCGTGTGGGGGCTTGAGGCTTGCGCGGGGACGGAAGATTGGGTCGATAACCTTGCGGCTGTCCTGGGGCTTACTGTCATGGAGGCCGGCATGCCGGGCTGCCTGTTGTCTTTCCGGAGGCGGCCTGCGAGGTCGCGACCGGGATTGAATGGCCCGGTTCCTTTCGGTCCGACCCGGTTCGGTGACTCACCGGGCGTCGGCTGGCGCCGTTACCTCCTGCCTGATATTGTCATGTGGGAGAATCCCGCGACACGCCACACGATCTGTCTCCTGCCGGAGACCGGAACCCTCGAAGAAGAATTGGAGCAGATGAGGCGGGTGTTGCTCCCGCTCTATTGGGAAGCTCTCCGCCGGGGCGGGTTGCCGCTGCACGCGGCCCTTGCTGAAACAGGCGGCCGGGGCGTGATCCTTGCGGGGAGAAGCGGGGCGGGAAAATCGACCTGCTGCCGGAGACTGGAGCCGCCGTGGATGGCTCAGAGCGACGATCTCGTCCTCGTCGTCCGCGATGAGGCCGGGAGATTTCTGGCACATCCGCTTCCGACCTGGAGCGCCGTTCGGAAAGGGATCAGGGAGAGGCCGTGGAACATCAACCGCCCGATCCCCCTGGAGGGAATTTTTTTCCTGGAGCAAGCCGCGGAGGATGGGTTGGAACCGCTTGGCGGTGCCTCTGCGACCTTGCGAATCCGCCAGTCGGCACTGCAGGTCCTTGGCTCACTCGGGCCCTGCATCGAGTCCGAGAGAGACGTGCGCGCGAATGCCACGCTGTTCGAAAATGCCGCAGACCTGGCTGCGTCTCTGCCGTCCTGCATCCTGCGAGTGAGCTTGACCGGCCGGTTCTGGGAGAAGATCGAAGAGGCCCTTGAAAAAGGGGACAGTCCCCTTTTTCAAGCCTGCCCCGTTGCCTCGAGGGCGTCTGCGGGGAGTGCCTCATGTAGGGCGTCTGCCTCGGCAGCTGCATCGCCCAGAACTATTACCGCAGGCGCAACCTCTGGGCGCCCTTCTGGTTCTGCGAAGAGGCGTGCGCACAGGGCCTTTTCCCCGGGATGAGGCTTGCGTCGCGACCGGGCTGCGGACGGAGCGTGGAGCAAAGAGGCGCACCCGAGGCGGCCTCGGCCAGCCGGCAGGCCGCCGGATGAGAACGCCGGAACGCCACGGTTCCGGCCGGTTTCACAGCGAAGACGGGATGGTGATCATGGAGAAGAAAGCCCGATACGAGCCACCTCTGCTCGTCGACATGAGGGGCGATGACCTGTGCGGGCAGTTCGCTAAATGTCAGTCGGGAGATAATATTCCCGTCTCGCTGGACAGCTGCATGGAAAATGTAAACTGCCATCAGGGTCTGGCAGCGGAGCAGTGCATGGTCGGCAGCAACGCCTGCGGGTGTGACGGCTGCTGCTCGACGGGCTTCGCTGCCAAAACAAGCGGCTATACAAATTGGAGCAAATACTCGAACGGCTGCCAATGCAAGAACGGCGGCGTCGCCTTTCTCCAGTGCACTGTCGGTTATGATACGGGAAGATACTGCGCCCTCGGTCAGAATACTGACATGGAAAATCAATGCTGAACAGGACCCCGCTGTACGAGTTGCGACTTGCCGACGATCAGTCCTGGGTGATTGAGCCTACCGGGGACACGGGGGAGTGGGTTGACGAGGTCGCCCGCCTGCTCAGACTCAAGCCGTCAAGCGAGTCCGGGGTGCGGACCATCCACGTCGAAAGGCTCCCGTATGGGGACGGCGACGGGGAGAGAGAGCATGCCCGGCTCCCCCGGTGCGGGCACCCCGACGCCGAAGGGTGCATCTCCCGCGCGAAACCGCTGGAGTTACGGAGGCACCCATTGATCCCGGGGGTCGTGTGCAGACTTCGGAAGGACCGGGAGTCGCATCAGGTGAAGCAGCAGATGCGATATGCCCTCCGTCCCGTCTATGAAGAGACCATCCGCCGGGGGGGCCTTCCTCTCCATGCCGCCCTCGTGGAGCGGGACGGACAGGGGGTGCTGCTAGTCGGCCGGAGCGGCGTGGGCAAATCGACGGCCTGCCGGAGGCTGCCGCAGCCGTGGAATGCGCTCGGCGACGATCTGGCCCTCGCCGTTCGGACAGGGGAGGGCCGCTATGCGGTTCACCCCTTCCCGACATGGAGCGCCGTGCAGGTCGGTTCGGGGGAGCGAACATGGGATGTCAACCGGAGCGTGTCCCTGTCGGCGATCTTCCTGCTCACCCAGGGCGCGGAAGACGCCGTGGAGGGAGTCGGCACGGGTGTGGCCGCAGTGGCCCTGAACGATGCAGCGGTGACGATTCTCTATACCGTGCATGCCTGTTCCGGTTCCGGGTCAACGTCCCTGCTGCGCGATGTCTTCTCGAACGCGGCGGCCATGGCCCGGTGCGTCCCGGTCTACATTCTCCGGCTCAGCCTGACCGGCCGGTTCTGGGAGAAGATCGAAGAGGCCCTTGAAAAAGGGGACAGTCCCCATTTCCGGAGGGCCCATGGAGCATGAGGTGTTCTGTCGCGGCGAGAGCATGCGGCCCCTCTTCCAGCCGGGGGACCGGATTTGTTTCGAGCCCTGCCGCATCGAAGACCTGCGCCGGGGGGATGTGATCATCTTCAAAGCCCCGGGACAGGAGGAGCGAGTCGTCCACCGCGTCGTCGCAACGGATACCGCCCGCATCCGGACGAGGGGGGATGCGAACCTCTCGCGCGATGCCTGGGAAATCCGTCAGGACGACATCGTCGGCCGTGTCGTGTCGCTCGAGCGCGGGGGCCGGGTGCGTCCCGTGGCAGGCGGATTCCCGGGCCGTCTGCTGAGCGCATACATCCACGCTTTCCGGAAGGCGGATCACTTGGCTTCCCATGTCCTTCACCCCTGCTATCGGATCATGGTCCGAAGCGGGCTCGTGCGCACCCTCCTGCCTCCCGCCTTGCGCCCGAGGGTCATCATGTTCGAGCGTGATGGGCAGAGGGAGATGCAGCTTATCCTGGGCAGACGCATCATCGGTAGACGCCCCGCCGGATCCGGCTCGTGGACCATCCGTCGACCCTTCCGGATCTTCGTGGATGAGCATTCCCTGCCATAGAAAAAGGGGACAGTCCCCTTTTTGCCGGCATGATTCTGGCAGCGCCTTGACTAAATCAAAGGGGACAGTCCCCTTTTTCTAGAGCAATGAAAACATGGCTTGAGTACTTGAAGAGCGGCCTTGCCCGGAAGGCGCCGGAAGACCGGATTGCCGATGGAAAGACCTATGCGGGAATCGGCGCGAACCTACGCCGCCACGGGCCGTTTTTCCGAAGGCACGGGAAGAAGGCGGCCCTGGGCGCGGGATTCATCCTGCTCAACGCCATGATGGCCTTTCCCATGCCGCTTGTCTCGCGGTTCGTCATCGACGACGTGATCCTGGGCAAAGAGCTTTCGCGCCTTCCCTGGGTGCTGCTGCTCATGACGGCGATCGCCGTCTTCACCCGGGCCTTGGGCCTTTTCCAGAACTGGTTCTTTCTGCGCTACAGCCAGGAGATGACCCTCGACATCCAGAGGCAGGTGCTGGAGCACTCCTTCAGCCTCCCCAAGGCCTTCTTCGACAAGAATCAGACCGGGTACCTGATGGCCCGGATCACGGGGGACATCGGCGGCGTGACCTGGTTCCTCTCGGGGAGCCTCGTGGGCATCCTGACGAACATCCTGTACTTCACCGGCGGGCTCTGCCTTCTTTTCTGGCTCGAATGGCGGCTGGCGCTTGCCGTCCTCTGTTGCGTGCCGGCCTTCCTGTTTGCCCTGCGGCGGTTCTCCGACCGGATGCATGCCCTGAACCACGCGGGCAACGAGCAGAACGCCCGGTACATGAGCGACTTCCAGGAAACGCTCAACGCCGTCTCCCTCGTCAAGTCCTTCGCCGCCGAGGAGAAGGCCGTCGGCAAAATCCTGGCCGGCCTGCGGCACGTCTTCCGCCTCTCGGCGGAGCGTTCCGTGGTGGGCTCCGTCACGGGGCTCGCCCTCTCCTCGACGCCGAGCCTTGTTAACTTCGGCGTCTTCGCGGTCGGCGCATACTGGGTCATCACGGGCCACTGGACCCTGGGGTCGCTCTTCGCCTTCCAGGCCTACCTGGGCCGCGTCTTCGGCCCGGCGCAGTCGCTTGCCTCGACGGGCCTGCAGATGCAGAACATCCGGGCATCGCTGGAGCGGCTGACGGCCCTGCTCGACGTGGCGCCGGAAAGCGGGCCGGGCGGGGGCGAAAAGGTCGAATCGCTGCGGGGGCAGATCGAATTCAGAAACGTCACATTCGAGTATGATCCGAAAAACCCGGTGCTCCGGGAGGTTTCCTTCCGTATCCGGCCGGGCGAACGCGTTGCCGTCGTCGGTCCCAGCGGCGCGGGCAAGACGACGCTGCTGAGCCTCCTCATGCAATTCTACCCCCCGACGGGGGGCGAGATTCTCTACGACGGCATTCCGGCCGGGCGCTACGAGGTCCGCTCGCTGCGGCAGCGGATCGGCTATGTCCCCCAGGCGCCGATGCTGCTGTCCGGATCGATCCGGGAAAATCTCCGGTACGGCAACCCCGATGCCTCCGACGCGGAACTCACGCGGGCCTGCCGCGCGGCGGGGATCCACGAGTTCATCGCGGGCCTTCCCGGCGGCTACGGCAGCGAGGTCGGCGAGAAGGGGGTCAATTTTTCGGAAGGCCAGAAGCAGCGGATCGCCATTGCCAGGGCCCTGGTGAAGGATCCCGACATCCTCGTGCTCGACGAGCCAACGGCGGCCCTCGACGGCCTGACGGAAAAATCGATCTTCGAGGCCCTCCCGTGCCAGATCCGGGGCAAGACGCTCATCCTCGTGGCGCACCGCCTCTCAACGGTCGTCGACTGTGACCGGATCCTGCTGTTGAACGAAAATCGTCTCGTCGCCGAGGGGACGCACGGCGAGCTGATGAGCATGAGCGGCTACTACCGGGAGCTGGCGGCCTGCCAGCTGATCCCCGCCCGGGGAGGGCAGGGAGGAAGGGTCATTCCCATTGAACATCTCCGTCGTCATACCCGTCCATAACGGGGGGCCATATCTGGCGCAGGCGATCGAGAGTGTCCTGGCCCAGAGTTGGCGAGACCTCGAGCTGCTGATCGTCGATGACGGCTCGACGGATGGAAGCAGCGCCGTCGCGGAGCGCTATGCCCGCTGCGACCGTCGGATCCGCTTGGTTTCCCAGGCAAACAGGGGCGTCGCCGCGGCGGGCAACCGCGGCCTCGAGGAAGCCCGCGGCCAGTGGGTGGCGCGCCTCGACGCCGACGACGTCTTCCTGCCTGATAAGCTCGAACGCCAGGTCGCTTTCCTTGCACGATACCCCGACGCGAGGATCGTCGGCACGCTCGGCTACTTCATCAATCACTCGGGTCGCACCATCGGTCTTGTGAGCACGGACGGACCGTTCACGCCGACGCAGTTCGAGACGATGGCCGCCCGCGGCGAGCCCGTCTTCTTCGTCCACTCCTCGACCCTGATGCACCGCAGGACCGTCCTTGAAATCGGCGGCTACCGGGAGCGTTTCATCCAGGCCGAGGACGTCGATCTCTGGCTCCGGATGGCCGGGCAGGGACATCTGCTGCTGAAGATGCCCGAGCCTCTCCTGCTCTACCGGCTCCACGGCGACTCCCTCACCATGAAGCGCAACGCCGAGCAGAAACGCTGTCACCGCTGGGTCATGGCCTGCGCCGACGCGAGGGGCAAGGGAAGGGAGGAACCATTGCTGGAGGAATTCCTCCGGGCCGAGAGGCGCCGCCCTTGGCCCGTGCGGTTCCGTGCCTGGCGGAGGGAGGCGGGCGAACGGTATTACCAGACGGCGGCCCTGCGCTACGCCGACGGAAATTGCGCGGCCCTTGCAGCCTTTCTGTGCCTTGCCGCCTGTCTTAACCCCGCACACGTCCTTCCCCGGCTCTACGATCGCAAGATCGCCCCGATGCTCGAGAGGAGTCTGCCGGAGACGTTTCCCGCCGCGGTTCCAGGGCGGACGGAGGCCTGCCGTCATGCGCCCGGAAACTGAGCTTCTGCTGGCCTGCCTCCGGACCGACTTCCGCCAGGGAGAAACGACGCCGCTGCCCGGAGGTGTCGACTGGAGCCGCTTCGTGATCCTCTGCGAGTGGCACCACGTGGTCCCGCTTGTTTGCAGAACGCTGCCGGGCGTTCTCAAGGAGGCCGCTCCCCCTGCCGTCGTGAGCCGCCTTCGCGGCCTTCATCATAGCAACACGGCCCGGTCGCTGCTGCTTGCGACTGAGCTGACCCGTGTCCTGCACGCCCTCGAATCATCCGGCATCTCCGCCTGTCCCTTCAAGGGGCCCGCCCTGTCCGTGATGATCTATGGCGATCCAGCCTGCCGGCAGTCAAAGGATCTCGACATCCTGGTGCCCGGCCAGGCGCTTCGCAGGGCCGTGAAGGTCCTCGGTTCGCTGGGATACGGCTCAGGACGGAACTGGGACGGGCCACAGCTGTCCGCGCACCGGCGCACCGAGTACGAGGCGGTCTTCGCCCGCCGCGACGGGAAGCTGCAGGTCGAGCTTCAGTGGGCCGTCGTCCCTGCTTACTTCGGGTTCGACCATGAGGAGATGGGCATCTGGTCCCGGTTGGAGAACCGCGCGTGGGGGGCCATGAACTTTCCGGTGCTGCCGCCGGAAGAGACGCTCCTGATGCTCTGCGTCCACGGCGCCAAGCACCTGTGGTGCAAGCTGGGCTGGGTCTGCGATGTGGCTGGCCTGCTCGAATCCGGGACGCCCCCCGATCTGTTGCGCTCCCTCGAACTCGCCGGTCGATGCGGCGTGACAAGGCTCCTGCTGCTCGGGCTTCTCCTAGCCGAGCGACTGGCGGGCGCTCGTCTTCCGCAGGAGGTTTGGGATCGGCTCGAGGCGGATTCCAGGATCGCCGTCCTGGCGCGGCGGGTCCTGGACATTATTGCGAAAACCCCGGTGAACCCAGACGCGGACCCCGCCCGGTACCTTTTCTACGCGAAGTCAAAGGACAACAGGTGGGATCAGCTCCTCTTTGCGGGCAGGCTCCTGTCGACACTGGCCGCTGGCGAGTGGAACCCGTCGGCCCTGCCCGACATCCTCGCCCCGTTCTATTTCCTGTTCAGGCCTCTGCACATGGCAGGCCGTCACGGCGAACCGATCCTGCGGGCCCTGGCCCGAAAAAAGGGGACAGTCCCCTTTTTGAAAGCGAGGTAAATCAATCATGCCCAGAATGTCACGGCAACTGGCTGACGGCCTGATTTATCATGTGATCAACCGCGGGAATGACAAACAGGTCGTCTTTCGAAAAAAGTGGGATTACGAGGTTTTCCTGGAATTGATGGGGATGGCAAGGGAGCGGTATCCCCTGAAGGTATTCGCCTACTGCCTCATGCCGAATCATTTCCATTTTGTTGCATCGCAGGACGGTGACATCTCGCTGAGTTCATGGATTCAGTGGCTGATGACAACGCACGTTCGTCGTTACAACAGACACTACGAGCGAAGCGGCCATCTCTGGCAGGGGCGATTCAAGAGCTTCCCTGTGCAGGATGACGAACATCTCCTTGTTCTCATGAGATATGTCGAAGGCAATCCTGTGCGCTCTGGACTGGTTTCCACCGCGCGAGACTGGAAATGGTCTTCTCACGGGGAAAACACGGGGGCAGTGCCGAGGAATTTGACGGATGTCGCTCCACGGGTTCTGCCTGAAAATTGGACTCGATACGTCGACGTGCCTTGGACGACGAGCGGCCTGGATTGTGTCAGGGAGTGCGTGAACCGCCAGGCTCCGTTCGGGTCGGATGTCTGGAGGGCGAAGATCAGCAGGGAGTTCAACCTGGAATCGACCATTCGGCCCAGGGGTCGACCTAGAAAATAAAGGGGACTGTCCCCTTTTCGGAGAAAAGGGGCGCCGGTCGAATCGACCGGCGCCCTCTTCGTGTCAAGCTGCTTTGAGAGAATGGGTCAGGCCTTCCGGACCGGCTTCATGAGCGCCATGGCGATGAGGATGCCCAGTACCGCGAGGCCCGCCGTGGGGTAGAAGGCGAAGGTGAAGGAGCCGAAGGTGTCCTTCGCCTGGCCGGCGATGATGCCGCCCAGGATGGCGCCGAGGCCGTAGGCGAAGAAGACGAGGCCGTAGTTCCTGGCGTAGTTCTTCACCCCGAAGAAGATCGTCGTCGCCGTGGGCGCGATGGCCAGCCAGCCGCCGAGCACGAGCCAGAAGCCGATGAAACAGAGCGTGTAGAGCATCACGCTGCCCGGGCCCGCCGCCAGCATGCCCAGCGAGCACACGAGGATGAGGACAAAGGAGATGAGCGCCGCCATCTTGGGCGAGAGCTTGTCCGTCAGCACGCCGAACAGGGGCCGGCCCACGCCGTTGAAGATCGCGAAGACGCCGACGAGTGTTGCCGCCGTGGCCGCATCCATCTTGATGATCTCCTGGGCGACTGAGGCGGAGATCCCGATGGCCATCAGCCCCGCGAGGGACCCGATGACGTAGCACAGGAAGAGGCCGAAAAAGGTGGAGGTCCTCGCCATTTCGCCCATGGCGAGGTCGACGGTGCTGGCCGCGGCCGCTGCCGGCGGCTTCCAGCCTGCGGGGAGCCAGCCGTCCCTGGGGAAACGGTAGGGGATGAAGCAGACGAGGATGATAACCAGGAAGGCGACCCCCATGTAGAAGAAGGTGGTCATGGGGCCCACGTCCTTGATGAGGGCCGCCGCGACGTTGGCCGACACGAAGGGCGAGCCGCCGAAGCCGGCCAGCGTCAGGCCCAGGGCGAGCCCCCGCTTGTCGGGGAACCACCGGCCCGCGACGGCCAGGGGGACGCCGTAGGCCAGCCCCACGCCGCCGCCGCCGATCAGCCCGTAGGTGATCGTCAGCATGGTCCCGTTGGTGGAGAAGCTGGCCAGGATCCAGCCCACCCCGACGACGATGCCGCCGAGCCAGCCGAGCATCTTGGGGCCGAGCTTGGCAAGAAGAAGGCCGCCGAAGAACACCATGATGGCGAACAGGGCCAGGAAGACCATGAAGGGCAGGCCCGCCTCGGTGGCGCTCATGTTGAGCAGCTTAGCAACCGGGCCCCGGAAAACGCTGTAGGCGTAGACGCTGCCGAGGCAGATGTTGATGATGAAGCCCAGCACAACGAACATCCACCGGCCCTTCTCGGCCGGCATTCCGAATAGTCTCTCCTCGCTCATGAGAACCCTCCCTCCTTGGGTGTGGATAGCGCGGGACAAGAGAATGAATGGGAAGCATCGGTCTGCGTCTCTCTGTCAGAAGAACGCAAAATCGCGCCAGAGTTATCGAAAAACCGGGGAATTGTCAAATGGAAAAAAGGGCGGTGTAATGACCGACGGTTCTGCTGCCCGGGTGAAGGGGAAACGGGCCGATCGGGAGGAATCAGCGGCGTGTTCCGGGCTGCGGGATCGGTTCCAGGTCTTCCGGCCGGTTGAGGTTGGTGAAGAGCCGCCCCTCGGGGTCGAACCGGCGGATCTCGCTGGCGGGGATCTCGCAGGTCTTGAACTTCCGGAACAGGGGGGCGAGTTTCAACTCGCCCCTCTCGATCTGCGATTCGATGACAGGAAGGCACCGTCGGGAATAGATCGCGTGAAGAGGCTCGAAGCCCTTCGCGGAGACGGGCACCACGAGGTCGTACCCCCCGGCCTTCGCGATCATGTGGGCGATAAACGCCTCGCTGAGGTAAGGCATGTCGCAGGCCGAAACGAAGGCCTGTTCGGCCTCCGCGTGGAGAAGCCCGGCGTGGATCCCGCCCAGGGGGCCTTTCCCGCGGTGGATGTCCGTGACGATCCGGGCGTCGAACTCGAGATACTCGAGCGGGGAGTTGGTGGAGATGATGATCTCCCGGAAAAACGACCGGTAGATGCGCATCGTGCGGTCGATGAGGCGCTCACCCCCGATTTCGATGAAGGCCTTGTTGATGCCGCCCATGCGGCCGGCCTTTCCGCCTGCCAGAAGAATCCCCGTCATGCGCCGCTGCAGGACAGGCGTCTCGCCTGCCATCCTCCCGAAGCGTCCCGCCCGTCCGTCTCTACCTGCAATGCTGCAGGACCTCCATGATGACCTCTTTCGTGTAGTCCTTCAGCCGCCAGGTCCGGGCCAGCTCGACGGCGTTGTCGGCGATCTTTTCCATGTCGCCCTCCGGGATTCCGCCCTCGCCGAGGCTCACGGGGCTCCTGATGGAGCGGAACCAATCCCGAAGCTGCGAGATGCCCGCCGCGGCCGCCTTCGCGTCATCGGCCTCGGCCGCCCCGAAGAACTCCCTCGCAAGACAGGCGAAGCGCGCCGGTTTCCTCTTGGCGGACCAGGCCATCCACCCGGGCAGGACGATGGAGAGGCCGGCGCCGTGGGCGATGTCGTAGAGGGCCGACAGCGAGTGCTCCATCATGTGCACGGGAAACCCCACGATCCCCATGCCCGCCGTCGTCAGGCCGTTGAAGGCAAGCGTTCCCGACCACATGAAGTTCGCCCGCGCGTCGTAGTCCCGCGGGTCGGCGAGCGACTTTTCGGCGGCCTCCATGATCGTCCGCATGAAGGCGTAGACCATGCGGTCCTGCAGGGGGCTCTCGCCCGTTTCCGTGTTGGTAAAGTAGCCCTCGAGCATGTGCGTGACGATATCGACGGCGCTGTAGGCCGTGTAGGCCGGGCTCAAGGTGTAGAGGACCTGCGGGTCGAGGATGGAGGCCTTCGGCTGGATGAGGGGCGAGCGGACGCTGTACTTCTGGCAGGTCTCGTCCTTCGTGATGACAGCCGCCGGGTTCATTTCCGAGGCGCTGGCCGAGAGGGTGAGGACGACCAGGACGGGCAGGGCGTCTTTCACGGTCTTCGTGTAGACGAAGAACTCCCAGGGATCGTGATCGGCCTTTGTCCCCGCCGCGATCGTCTTGGCCGTGTCGATGACGCTTCCGCCGCCCACGGCGAGGACCACGTCAACCTTTTCCGCCCGGGCCAGCGCGATGCCTTCCCTGGCCTTGGAAAGCAGCGGGTTGGACCTGACACCGGGAAACTCCACGAATTCCACCCCGGCCTCCTTGAGGGAATTCAGGACCTGCCCGTAGACGCCGCCGGTGCGGATGCTTCCCATCCCGTAGACCATGAGCGCACGGGTTCCGAACCGCCGGACCTCGGCCCCGATCCGGGCGATGGTGCCTTTTCCGAAAATGATCTTCGTGGGGTTTTCAAAGACAAAGTTCTGCATGGTCTCCTCCGGCGATTGGTCTGTCCCGTCTTTTAGTCTGTTTTGTCCGTTTCGTCAAAAAGATTCGTCTTCCCGGGAAGGATAGCGCGCGACGGCCTGTCCTCCAGCTGCCCGGGACGGCGCAGAATGCACTTGCGAAAATTCCGCGGGAAGGGTACAAAAACGCTCGAACCATTCGGAGGAACAGTGATGTACTGGGAAAAAGAAATCGAGACCCTGCCGCGCGAGAAGCTGGATGCGCTGCAGGCCGAGCGGCTGAAGGCGACCCTCCGGCAGGCCGCGAGGTCCCCTCACTACGGCAGGGTGTTCAGGGAAACCGGGTTCAGCCCCGGTGATTTCAATTCCCTGGCCGACGTGCCGAAGCTTCCCCTGACGACCAAGGACGACCTCCGGGAGAACTGGCCCTACGGGTTCCTCGCCGTCCCGCGGGAGGAACTGGTCCGCATGCACTCTTCGTCGGGCACGACGGGCAGGGCGACGGTCATCTTTCACACGGCAGGTGATCTCGATGCCTGGACGAACCTAGTGGCCCGGTGCATGTACATGACGGGGGTGCGCAAGGCCGACATCTTCCAGAACATGATGACCTACGGGCTCTTCACGGGAGGCCTGGGCTTCCACTACGGGGCCGAGCGGATCGGCTGCCTCGTCATCCCGGCCGGGGCGGGCAACAGCAAGCGGCAGATTCAGCTCATGCAGGATTTCGAGACGACGGTCATCCACATCATCCCGAGCTACGCCCTGCATCTCACGGGCGTCTTCGAGGAACTCGAGGTCGATCCCCGGAAGGACACGAAGGTCCGCATCGCCTTTGTCGGAGCGGAGCCGCACACGGAGAAGACCCGGAAGAGGATCGAGGAGTATTACGGATGGAAGGCCTTCAACTCCTACGGCCTCTCCGAGATGAACGGACCGGGGGTGGCCTTCGAGTGCACCGCCCAGAACGGCCTGCACATCTGGGAGGACAACTTCCTCGTCGAGATCCTCGACCCGGAGACGCTGAAACCCGTCCCCGACGGAGAAGAGGGCGAGCTGGTCATGACGACGCTTCGGCGCGAGGGAATGCCCATTGTCCGCTACCGCACGAAGGACCTCACGCGGATCCTCCCGGGGCCCTGCGAGTGCGGCCGGACCCACCGGCGTATCGAGCGATTGAAGGGCCGCACCGACGACATGATGATCCTCAAGGGCGTCAACATCTTCCCGATCCAGATCGAGAAGAAGCTCCTGGACATCCCCGGCGTGGGGACGAACTTCCTGATCGTCCTGGAGCGCAAGGGCTTCAATGACGAGATGATCGTGAAGGTCGAGGTGGCGCGGGAGTTCTTCGACGGCGATTTGCTGAAGCTCCAGAAACTCCAGCGACGGATCACGGAGGAGCTCAAGGGAGACATCCTCATCACCCCGAAGGTCGAGCTTGCCGAGCCGGGAAGCCTCCCCAAGACGGAGGGGAAGGCGGTGAGGGTCATCGACAACCGGAAGGATTAGCCGTCCGCGGGCCGGGGGCGCATCCCTTTCTTTGCGCTGCGATCTTCTGCCTGCTTGGCGTTTGTGAAGTGAGGAAGAGCAGAAGTGAGGAAGAGCGGCAAATATTCAAAAATATTTAACCCACGCCTATCTTCCGCTCTTCATGGCTTCCTAACTTCTATCTGTTCAGGGCGTCTTGCGTCCGGGCAATTTTGACCGGCCCGAAAGGAGTGGGGGGCCATGACCGTGCATCAGATCTCCGTGTTCGCAGAGAACAAACCCGGGCAGCTGGCGAGGCTCACCCGGATCCTGGGCAAGGCCAAAGTGAACATCCGCGCCACGACCATCGCGACGACGGCGACCTTCGGCGTCATCAACCTCGTTGTCGACGACCCGCAGAAGGCGATCAAGGCCATCCAGAAAGACGGGATGATGGTGACCACCAAGGAGGTCATCGCCGTGATCATCGAGGACAGGCCGGGCGGCCTCGACCGGCTTACGCAACTGCTCTTCAAGGAGGACATCAACGTCAACAACGCTTACGGTTTCGTGCTCGACAGCTGGAAGACGGCGATCTTCGTCGTCGAGGTGGACGACACCGCGAAGGCCCAGAAGCTGATCGAGAAGGCGGGCTTCAAGACGCTCGACGACGAGGCCCTCTCGGCGGTGGAGCCGTTTCACTATGTGAAGTACTAGGCGAAGGGCGAAAGGCAGAGACTACACGTTAACCAATCAACTGTCATAGCCGCGCGGCCGCGTCGCGAGGCGGATGAAATAAACCAAAGAGAAGGAACGAAGAGGATATGGCCAGGAAAGACAAGGGACACTTTGCGGCAAAGCACCCCGGCGAAAGCGTGAAAAAGGAAGTGGCGGAACTGCTGAAGAAGAAAAAGACCGACGGGGCCATGGCGTGCCCCCTGGCGTTCCAGGCCGCGGACGAGCTCAACCTGACGCCTGCCGAGATCGGCCGGGCCATCGACCTGCTGGAGATCCCCATCAGCAAGTGCCAGCTGGGGCTCTTCGGCTTCACGCCGGTCAGCCGCATCATCCAGCCCGCGGAGTCGGTTCCGGAAGACCTGGAAGCGGCGATCCGCAAGGCCCTGACGGACGGGCGGCTTTCCTGTGCGGACGCATTCCGGATTGCCGGTGAGTTCAAGCTCGCGAAGATCCGCGTTTCCTCGGCCTGCGAAAAGCTGAAGATCAAGATATCGGCCTGCCAGTTAGGGGCATTCTAGCGACGGCTAAAGGCTAAAGGCGATGGATTCTATCCCCGACCCTTTTGCCCTTTGCCTTTCGCCCTTTGCCTCCTTTTACAGGTACGGCTTCATCGCCTCGTGGAAGTAGCCCGCCATGACGCCGTAGCCTGCGCTGTTGGGGTGGATGGCATCGCTCGTCTTCTCCGGGTTGCCCAGCAGGCCCTTCAGGACGTTGGGCACCAGCACGGCGCCCGTCTCCTCGCTCAGCTTCCGGTACTGTTCCTGGAATCCCCTTCCCCAGACGGGCACGTCTAGCCCCCCGAGGATGACGAGGGCCCCCTTGCCCTGTATGGACGTGACGATCGTCTTCAGGTTCCGGAAGGCGCTGTCCCGGTCCAGCCCGTTCTTCAGGTCGTTCCCGCCGAGGGTGATCAGGACGATGCGGGGAGAACGGCTGAGCACGTCGCGGTCCAGCCGGGCCATGGCCGAGGCCGTCGTGTCGCCGGGGATGCCCGCGTTGATGACGGGCCGGCCGATGAGACGGGAGAGCTGGGAGGGGTAGTCCATGCCGGGCGAGGCGCCGGTGCCGTAGGTGAGGCTGTCGCCGAAGCAGATGATGGTCTCGCCCGCCGGTCGGGGGTTTTTCACCGGCGGGTGATGGAAGAACTGACGGGAACCGGCGTATGCGATGAGGGCGATGGCCAGCGCCATCGCCCCTATTTTCAAGAATCTCGCCATTATCTTCGCCTGATGCCTGCGGCCTCCGTTTACCCCTTTTCCTCCGCCCAGCGGGCCAGCGTAAAGAGCATGTCGGCCAGCCGGTTCAGGTACCGGTGGATCTCGGCGCTCTCCAGGAGCCCCTTCTGCTTGAGCTCGGCCGCCCTGCGCTCGGCGCGGCGGATGACGGTCCGCCCCACGTCGATCTGCGCGCTGACGGCATTTTTGCCCGGGTAGATGAACTCGCGGGGGAAGGGCACTTCCTCCTGGAGACGGTCGATGAGGTCCTCGACGCGGTCCACGTCGGCTTTGCCGATCCTCTGCGCGAGCTTGCCCATGTCCTCGGGAAGGGTCGACATCTCGGCCCCCATGACGAGGAGGTCCTTCTGGACCTGCAGGATGATTTCCTTGATCCGGGCACTGGACGTCATCCCCCGGGCCACCCCGAGGACCGAACTGGCCTCGTCCAGCGTCCCGTAGGCCTCCGGCCTCGGGTCGAACTTGGGGATCCGCTGCCCGCCCAGGAGACTGGTCTCTCCCGTGTCGCCCTTCTTCGAGAACTTCATGCCTTGCTCCTTTCGATGAACTTGCCGACGATCGTCAGCATGGTTTCGCGGTTCCTTTCCGCTCCCTCGAGAATCGTCTCCATGGTCAGGGGGGTCTCGACGACTCCGTTGCAGTAGTTGTCGACCGAGCAGAGCGCGGCATAGGAGAGTCCGAGTTCCCCGGCGATGATCGCCTCGGCGGCCATTGTCATCCCCACGATATCGGCGTGGGCGGCCATCATGCGGATCTCGGCCCTTGTCTCGAGCCTCGGTCCCTGCGTCTGCCAGTACACGCCGCGCTCGACAACGGGAATCCCGCAGGCCCCGGCGGCTTCGATGATCCGCCGGCGCACCTCCCCGGAGAGCTCGGGCGTGATGTGCACGGGCTTGTCCGCAAAGACCGTGGGCGTGTCGGCCAGCAGGATGAAGTCATCGGGAACGACGATGGAGCCGGGCGGCAGTCCCCTCCGGAGGGACCCCGTCGAGTTTACGGCGACGACGGCCCGGACGCCGAGGGCCTTGAGGGCCGTGAGATTGGCCCGATGGTTGACGAGGTGAGGCAGGACGTATCCGCCGGTCTCGCCGTCGTGGCGCGAGATGTGGGCAATGTCCCGGGAGAGCCGGAGGGTCACCCGTCCGAATTCGTTGACCGCGTGTTCCTTCCGGAGTCCCTTGAAGACGCTCGTCCCGTGCAACACCGTCCCCGAGATGATGCCGATGGGCGCCATGGGTACCTCGACGAATGGCGAATGGCTTATGGCATAAGGCTCAGGGCGAGAATGGAGGTGAATTCTAAAACCGCCTTTGCCTCGATCGTTCTGCGGTTTTCTTGCCCTAAGCCCTGTGCCCTTAGCCTTTTAGCCCTTCCCGTTTACCAGAATCGACAGGGCCTGTCAAAAAAATCGTGCCCCGGGCCGGGCGGGCAATCCCCGCCCGCGGAGCCCCGGGATGCCCTTGCCCTTGCGGATTGCTTGACTTCGGCCGAACTTGATGGCATATTCTGCCACAGCATATCAAGGGGGTAAGCCCATGAGTGGTGAAACCGTCATCCACGTCAGCGAAACAACCTTCGACGCCGAGGTGCTGAAGTCGAGCCAGCCGGCGCTGGTCGATTTCTGGGCACCCTGGTGCGGGCCCTGCCGGGCAATCGCACCGGTGCTCGACGAGCTTGCCGAGGAGTACAAGGGCAAGGTGAGGGTGGCCAAGATCAACGTCGACGAGAACAGGAAACTGGCCGGCGATCACGGGATCCAGAGCATCCCCACCATGCTCCTGTTCAAGGACGGCAAGGTGGTGGACAAGGTGATCGGGCTCGTTCCGAAGGAGCGGCTGAAGGCGCTGGTGGACAAGGTCCTGTAGAACGAACGGAGACGGGAGGCCCCCGCGACGCGGAAGGGCCTCCATTTTTTTATGCGGCCGGAGGGCCGCGGCGGGGAAGAATGAAACCGGAATCCATCGGAAACGCCATGAAAAACAGGCACAGGCTCCTGGCGGCGGCGATGCTGCTGGTCCTGGTGGCGACCATGGGCGGCTGCGCCTGGTGGGATAAGATGTGGGGCAGGGAGCCCCGAGTGCGCCAGACGCCCGAAGGGCTCTACCAGCGGGGCTTCGAGCAGTACAAGCAAGGCGACTACAAGAAGGCGATCGAGACCTTCACCCGCGTGCGGGACGAATACCCGCTGAACCCCATTGCCCTCATGGCGGAGCTGGGGATCGCCGACTCCTATTTCGAAAACGAGCAGTACATCGATGCCGAGGTCGCTTACAGCAGCTTCGTGGAGCTTCACCCCACGAACCCGAACGTCCCCTACGCCATGTTCCAGCTCGGCATGTGCCATTACCACCAGATGCAGACGATCGACCGGGATCAGACGGAGACGCAGAAGGCCCGCAAGGAGTTCGAGCGTCTCATCTCCCGCTACCCCCAGAGCAGGTTTGCCATCATGGCCGAAAAGAACCTGCAAGAGGTCAAGCAGCGCCTTGCGGAGCACGAGTTCTACATCGGCGAGTTCTACTACCGAACCAAGAAGTACGAGGCGGCGCTGAAGCGATTCGAGGCGATCCAGCGCGATTATGCCAACCTGGGACTCGACTACAAGACGGCCCGGTTCGTCGAGGAGACGAAGCTGCGGATACGGGAGGCCGCGGACAGGAAGGCCAAGGAGACGCAGAAGGCCGAAGAGGCCCGGAAGGCCAAGGACGCCGGGAAGTCCGGGGGAAAACCGCCGGCGCCGGATGCGGAACGGGCGCCGCAGGCCCCGCCGGCACCGGGACCCCTAGCACCCCCGGAACCCCGGAAATAGCTCACCCCGGTTCCGACAGTCGTTTCACGGCGGCAAGGACGTTTTCATCGCCCTCGCGCGACGTGTCCACCACGAGATGAGACCCCGCGGGGATCTCGTCGATCCTCTCGAAACTTCCTTTCTGGGCCCGGAAGAGTTCCCAGCGCCCGTCGGAGATGTCACCGCCCTGCGATTCCCGCGACCGGAGCCGGGTCTCGACGATGGCCTCGGGACAGGTGCACTCCACCAGGAAGGCCTCCGCGCCGATCCCGCGCGCGCCCTCGAAGACGCGCGAGCGCTCTTCCCGGCTCTTGTAGGAGCCGTCGAGGATGACGGCCCCGGTGGATTCGAGTTTTTGCAGGGCGATCTCGAGGGCCCTTGCGTAGGTCCGGCGCGATGTCTCCGCCGAGTAGATCCCCTGGCCGAACCCCTCGTAACGGTGCTCCGAGGAGGGGATCCGGAGCATGTCCTTCCGGACGGCGTCCGTCTGGACAATGTCGGCCCCGATCAGGGGCGCGAGGGCCCTGGCGAAGACGCTCTTGCCCGTTCCCATCAGGCCGGCCACGAGGACCAGCGTCTTTTTCGGGGGACGGGCTGCGTAGGAGAAGGCCAGATCGAAATACCGCGCGGCCGTCCGTGCGGCGGCATCCCGGTCGACGGCCTCGGTGTGCGGGTCGTCGAGGCGGAAACTCGTCACCTTTCCCCGGACGAAGGCGTAGTAGCAGCGGTAGAAATCGAGCAGGCGCCGCACGTCCCCGTCGCCGCTGTGGCGGATATAGGCCTCGACGAAGGACCGTGCGTGGTCGGGGTAGCCGTGGTAGTCGAGGTCCATGGCGAGGAAGGCCGCCTCGGCCGCCACGTCGCCGTAACGGAAGCGCTTGTTGAACTCGATGCAGTCGAAGATGACGATCCCGTCGGTCAGGCAGATGTGCTCGGCGTGGAGGTCGCCGTGGCAGTCCCGGATCCGGTGTTCCTCCACGCGCTTCTCGAACAGCTGCCGCTCCCGATCCAGGTACCGATTCACCCAGGCCTTGAGGAAATCGTACCGGCTGCGGGGGAGGGTGATCCCGACGTACGTTGCCGTCTGCTCGAAGTTCTCGTCGTGATTGCGCCGGATCGTTTCGATGCCGCCGCACTCGTCGATCTCGCCGCCCGTATCCGCGGTGGCGTGGAATGCGGCGACCTTCCGGGCGACGGCATCCATGGTCCCCCGGGGGACCTTCCCTTCGGCCAGCAACCTCTTCAGCATCCGCTCCCGCGGAAGCCTCTTCATCACGACGGCATAATCGACGGGCCTGCCGGCCCCGAGCCGAATCTCGCCCGCCTCGTCCTGGCCGATCGAGGCGACCTCCAGATAGGCCTCGGGCGCCAGCCTGCGGTTGAGCCGCAGCTCCTCCCTGCAGTAGTGCATTCTCTTTTCGAGCGTCGTGAAATCGAGAAAGCCGAAGCCGACAGCCTTCTTCACCTTGTACACCCGGTCCCCTGCGATGAAGACGAAGGAGATGTGCGTCTGGACGAGCTCCACCGTCTCGGGTCTGTGCGGGTAGAACCCGGGCCGCAACATCGCTTCCACAAGGCGGGGGTGCGTCATGGGATCGGTTTCCTTTCGGGCTGGCCTCCCGGGCCGTGCGAGGTGAAATGCGCCGGGTCCCGCGTCCTTTCGACAACATCCTGCCGGCGGGGGGCCGGCAAAAAAAGGATCGGGGTTGTCCCAATCCTTCGACGGGCGACGGGCTGCGTCACGATGGCGCGGGACGCGTCCGCCCGGTTTTTATCTGAACCACTTCTTTTTCCGGCTGAAGGGGCCTGTCGAGGAGCGAAGCAGCCGGGTGATGAACCCTTCGCCGGACCTGGGGTTGCAAATGCCGGATTGCTCCTTTGCCGCCTGTTCCCGCTCGATGTCCTCCAGGCTGGGGTAATTGGCCAGGTCGTCGATCAGGATGCGGGGCTGCCTGTTACCATCGTGACCGACGCGGCCGGCCGGCGGCGCCGCGGCGGCCCGTGCCAGCGCTTCCTCACGACGCGGGAAGTGCCGCAGTACGGGAGGGGCGTAGGCCTGCCTCTTGAGGCTCGACAGGGCCTTTTCCATGATGGCGGCGTAGCTCTCGCCCGTCTTTTCCTTCTCTGCGGCGAGGAATTCACGCGCGTCACGGGAGAGGACGACGGTGAAGGAACTCTTTCCCTCGGCCTTCTTCTTTTCTCTCCACCGCCTTACCCTGTCTGCCTCTTTTTTCATCCCGTTTCCCGTTACAAGTAACTGCCGTGATGTTTCTTGTAACATCGGCTGCGCGATTATTCAAGTCTTTATGCAAAGAAATTCAATGGCATCCGGCCCTCCACCGGTTGTCCCGTTCCCCTCGTGCAAGGGATCCTGCCCGGGCGGGCCGACTTCAAGTCCTCCTCCGGGCCAGGACGTCTGCGTTGACAACGCAGCGAGGGGTCTCTCCTCTCAGCCCGGCAAGGAGGTTGTCGACGGCCATGCGTGCCATGAGTGTGCGGTCCTCGATCGTGCCGCTCCCGACGTGGGGGGTCAGGACCACATTCGGCAGATCGGCCAGTCCCGGCGTCAGGGCCGGTTCGTTTTCGTACACATCGAGCCCGGCCCCGCCGATGATTCCGTTCCGGAGCGCCTCGACCAGCTCCTTCTCATGGACCACGGGGCCGCGCGAGGCGTTGATGAGGACGGCGGAGGGTTTCATCTGCCCGAGTTGCTCCGCCCTGATCAGGTAACGGGTCTCTTCCGTGAGGGGCACATGAAGGCTCACGAAGTCCGACTCCCGCAGGAGGCGGCCGAAATCGGCATATTCGGCACCCAGTTCCTTTTCGAGGGCCTCGTCGAGCCGCTGCCTCTGGTAGTAGAGGAGCCTCATGCCGAACCCGCGTGCCCTTCTGGCCACGGCCCGGCCGATGGCGCCGAGGCCGACGATGCCGAGCGTCTTGCCCGCAACGGAACGGCCGAGGAAGAGCATGGGCGCCCAGTACTGAAAGCCGCCGCCCCGCGTCAGGCGGTCCCCCTCGACGATGCGGCGGGAAACGGCGAGGAGGAGACCGAAGGTGAGGTCCGCCGTGGGTTCCGTCGTGACGCCGGGCGTGTTGGTCACGATGATGCCGCGCCGCGTGGCGGCCGCGACATCGATATTGTTGAACCCCACGGCCAGGTTGGAGACGATCTTGAGGCCGGGGGCCCTGTCCATGACCTCCGCGTCGATGCGGTCGGTGATCATCGAAAGGATGCCCTCCCGGTCGGCAACTTTCCGGAGCAGGTCATCACCGCTCATGGGCCGGTCATCCCGGTTTGCCTCCATGTCGCAGGCGGCTTCGAGCTGTGCCATGATTTCGTCGGGGAGCCTCCCGGTAAGGAGAATCTTCTTTCTGTCGTCCATGCGGTCCACCTCACTTTCCCTTGAAGTCCGGCTTGCGTTTTTCGCGGAAGGAGGCAAAGGCCTCCTTCAGGTCCTGAGACATCAGGAGCACCATGTTCTTGTGTTGGGCAAGCGACATCCCCTCCTGCACCGTCAGGTGACGGCTCGCGTTGAGGACATCCTTGGTCGCCTGCACGGCCAGGGGGGCATTGGCGGCGATCTGGCTGGCGAGCGTGCCCGCCCCCTCCATCATGGCCGCCCGGTCGGGGTAGACGGCGCCGACGAGGCCCATCGCCTTCGCCTCCCCGGCCGCGTAGAAACGCGCCGTGAAGGCCATCTCGCGCGTGAATCCCTGGCCGATGACACGGGGAAGCCTCTGCAGAACGCCCATGTCGGCCACCAGGCCGATGGCGGCCTCGCGCAGCGAGAAGGAGGCATCCTCCGTGCACAGGCGGATATCGCAGGCCGAGACGATGTCCAGCCCCCCGCCGATGCACAGACCGTTGACGGCGGCGATCACGGGTTTCGGGCAGTTCTCGATTTCGTCGCAGCAATCGAAGAGGGGCCGGAACGCCGCGGGAAATCCCAGGCTCGCCTTGGCGGAGCCCTTCAGCCCGGCGGCGGCGAATTCCTTGAGGTCGAGGCCGGCGCAAAAGGCCCTGGCCCGGCTGGCCAGGACGATCACGCGGACCTCGTCGTTCCCGCCCAGTTCCCGGAATGCCTGCGCGATCTCCGCCGCGAAGGCGAGGCTCAGTGCATTCATGCTTTCCGTCCGCGCCATGGTCACGATTGCGACGCTCTCTTCGATCGAGACGTCCAGATTCTGATACGTCACGGGTTTCCTCCTCCCAAATCGGTCTGTTCCGTCTGTCTTGTCTGTTTCGTCTGTTTGGTCTTCCGGTCTTTCGTTTCCTATCTTCCGCTCTTCTTCATTTCCTGACTTCCTGCCGTTTCCGCCCGGTGTCTGCCCGAGAGCTGGCCGCAGGCGGCAAGGATGTCCTTGCCGCGGCTCTGCCTCAGGACCGCCGTGAAGCGGTGATCCACGAGGACCTTCCGGAAGGCCTCGATCGCGTCGGGGGAGGGGGCCCTGAAGGGGCTTCCCGGGAACTCGTTGAAGGCAATGAGGTTGAACTTGCATCGCAGCCCCCCGAAGGTCTTGACGAGCAGCTTCGCGTCGGCGGGCGAGTCGTTCACGCCCGCGATGAGGATGTACTCGAAGGTGATCCGCCGGCGCCTCGGCATGGGGTAGCGCCTGCAGGCCCCGATGAGCGTCTCGAGGGGATACGTTCTGTTGATCGGCATCAGCTCGCTTCGCCGCCGGTCGTCGGGGGCGTTGAGCGACACGGCGAGATTGACCGCCGACTCCCGGCCGAGCCGTTCGATGCCGGGCGCGAGTCCGCAGGTCGACAGGGTGACCCTGCGCGTCGAGAGCGAAAGCCCGTGATCGGAGGTGATGATCGCGATGGCCTTCAGGACGTTGTCGTAATTGTCCAGGGGCTCGCCCATTCCCATGAGGACGATGTTGTTGATCCCCGGGCCTTCTTCGGTGCGAAATTTCGCCTGAACGATCTGGTCGACGATCTCCGCGGGCTGCAGGTTCCGGTTGAGGCCCGAGCGCGCCGTGAAGCAGAATGCGCAGCCCATCCGGCAGCCCGCCTGCGTGGAGACGCAGAGCGTCCAGTGGCTGGTGCCTGGGATGAGGACGCTCTCGATGAGCAGGCCGTCCTCGAGGCGAAAGAGGATCTTTTTCGTCTTGTCCTCCGAGGTTTCCGTCCGGACGATCTCGAGTGTGCCGATCCGGGCCGTCTTGGCCATCTCGGCCCGGAAGTCCTTCGAGAGGTTTGTCATCTCCTCGAAGGACGCAGCTCCCCGCTGGTAGATCCACTTCATGATCTGCCGGGCGCGGTATTTCTCCTTGCCGATTTCGGCGACAAGGGCCTCGATCTCCTCGAGGGTCATGTTTTTCAAGTCGGCCAAGGGCATACGCATAAGGCAAAGGGCGAGGAGCCAGCCCCGCTCTTTCTCACCCTCTCACTCTCTTCCCTTCTCAACTTCTGTCCTCTCCTGCGCGTTTGCGGACGAGGCTGCGCCGCAGCCGCCCGCCGATCGCGTCGATGAATCCCTCCGTCGTCACCCGGCGGTTTCCGGCGCTTTTCCTCGCCACGGCCAGCAGGTCGCCTGTCATGATGCCGGCCTCCACCGTGCCGAGGGCCGCCCGCTCGAGGGCCGCGGCGAAACGGACGACGTCGGGCGTGCCGTCCAGCTCCCCGCGCTTGCGCAGGCCCCCCGTCCAGGCGAAGATCAGGGCCATGGAGTTCGTCGAGGTTTCCTCGCCCCGGAGGTGCCTGTAGTAGTGGCGCTGCACGGTGCCGTGGGCGGCCTCGTACTCGAAGCAGCCTTTCGGCGAGACGAGAACGGAGGTCATCATGGCGAGGCTGCCGCTGGCGGCCGCGACAAGGTCCGACAGGACGTCGCCGTCGTAGTTCTTGAGGGCCCAGAGGAACCCTCCCTCGGAGCGGATCGCCCGTGCCGCCGCGTCGTCGATGAGGGTGAAGAAGTACTCGATGCCCGCCGCGTCGAATTTCGCTTTCCAGCTCGTTTCATATTCCTGTCGGAAGATGTCGCGGAACCGGGCGTCATAGACCTTGGAGACGGTGTCCTTCGTGCTGAACCACAGGTCGATCTTTTCGTCCAGGGCGAAGGCGAAGCAGGCGCGGGCGAAGTTCCGGATCGACTCGTCGGTGTTGTGGATCCCCTGCAGGATGCCCGGCCCCGTGAAGTCGGCGATCTTCTGCCAGGCTGCGGCCCCCCCGGGAGCGGGCGTGAACATGAGCACCGCCGTGCCCGCGCAGGCGACGGCCATCTCCGAGTTGTCGTAGACGTCCCCGTAGGCGTGACGGCCGATCACGATGGGCCGCTTCCAGCTCGACACGAAGGGTCGGATATTCTTCGCGAAGATGGGCTTGCGGAAGACGGTCCCGTCGAGCATGGACCGGATTGTGCCGTTGGGGCTCTTCCACATCTTCTTCAGCCCGTACTCGGCGACACGGTCCTCGTTGGGGGTGATCGTGGCGCACTTGACGCCCACGCCGTGCCTCAGGACGGCCTCGGCCGCCTCCACCGTCACCCGGTCGTCCGTTTCGTCCCGGCGCTTCACATGCAGGTCGTAATACTCGAGCTTCATGTCCAGCCAGGGGTTCAGGAGCTTTTCCTTTACCAGGGCCCACATGACGCGCGTCATCTCGTCACCGTCCATCTCAACGATGGGGTTCTTCACTCTTATTTTCCCGATGGCCATTTCGCGCCGTTCCCTTTCTGAGGATATCCGCTGCCCTGCCTGCCGGTGAAGCCCCCGATATCGGGCGCGGGGCCTCATTTCCTTGCCGTACCTGATGGCCGATCCCCTGTTCGTACCAGGTTGAGCGCCCCGCCGGCCAGCACGATCCGCTTCTGCCGCTCCGAAAGCGGGCAGGCAACGGTGAAGCTGCGGCCCCTGGTGACATTGCGGACCGTGAGAGCCCGCCCTGCCGCCAGGGTGTCCCGGAGATCGGGGATCTCGAGGCTGTCGCCCTGGTCCAGGAGGTTGTACTCGGATTCGTTTCCGAAGACAAGCGGCAGGATCCCGAAGTTGATCAGGTTGGCCGCGTGGATGCGCTCGTAGCTCTTCGCAATGACGGCCTTGACGCCGAGGTACATGGGGCACAGGGCCGCGTGTTCCCGCGACGAGCCCTGGCCGTAGGACTGGCCGGCTACGACGACGTTGTGCCTGCCGCTGTCGCGGATCCTCGCCGCCCGCGAGGGGAAGGTGGGATCGAGACCCTCGAAGACGTAATCGGCGTACCGGGGGATGTTGGAGCGGTACTTCATGCGGGCGCCCGCGGGCATGATATGGTCCGTGGTGATCTTGTCGCCCACCTTGAGGGTGACTTCGCCGTCCAGGCGTTCGGGCAGGGGCCCGTTCTCCGGCGGGCTGCCGATGTTGGGCCCCCGGACGATCTGGACGGATGCGGCTTTTCCGGGAGGTGCAGGCTCGAGGATCATGCAGTCGTCGACGCGGAAGGCCTCCGGCATGGCCACGGCGGGGAAATCCATCCCGAGGTCCCGCGGGTCCGTGACGGCGCCCGCCACCGCGGCCGCGGCCGCCGTTTCGGGGCTGACCAGGTAGACCTCGGCATCTTCCGTGCCCGAGCGGCCGTAGAAGTTGCGGTTCGAGGTGCGCAGCGAGACCCCCTTTGAGCCGGGGCTGTGGCTTCCCCCGATGCAGAAGCCGCAGGAGCTCTCCGTGAGCCTCGCCCCCGCGGCGAGCAGATCGGCGAGATAGCCGTCTCGGGCCAGGTTTTCGAGCACCTGCCGGGAACCGGGCGTAATGATCAGGCTCACCCGGGGATGGGCGACCTTGCCGCGGAGGATGCGTGCCACCGTGGCGAGATCCCGGTAGGAGGAATTCGTGCAGCTGCCGATGCAGACCTGGTCCACCGGGATCCCCGCCAGCTCCCGCACCGCGCCGATGTTGTCCGGGCTGTGGGGCCTCGCGGCCAGGGGGACGAGGCCCGAAAGGTCGAGTTCGACGTCCCGCGCGTATTCGGCATCGGGATCGGCGGAAAGCTCCGCCCAGTCGGCCTCTCTCGCCTGGGCCGCCAGGAACCGCCGCGTCATCCCGTCACTGGGGAAGACGGAGGTCGTCAGCCCCATCTCCGCCCCCATGTTGGCGATCGTGGCCCTCTCGGGCACGGCGAGGCCCTCGAGGCCTTCGCCGCCGTACTCGAAGACGTGGCCCACGTTGCCGCGCGTCGTGAAGATCTCCAGGAGCTTCAGGACCACGTCCTTGGCCGAGACCCAGGGGGGAAGACTCCCCTTCAGGTTTACCCGGGTCACCTCCGGGCAGGTCAGGAAAAAGGGCTCGCCGGCCATGGCAAGCGCCACGTCGAGTCCGCCGGCCCCGACGGCGAGCATGCCCAGGGCCCCGCAGGTGGAGGTGTGGCTGTCGGAGCCCAGGAGGGTCCTTCCCGGCTTTCCGAACCGCTCGAGGTGGACCTGGTGGCAGATGCCGTTGCCGGCCCTCGAGAGCCGGATGCCGTAGCGGCGCGCCACGGAATGCAGGTATCGGTGGTCGTCGGCGTTCTCGAAGCCGATCTGGATCGTGTTGTGGTCGATGTAGCTCATCGAGAGCTCCGTGCGCACCCGGTCGATCCCCATGGATTCGAACTGCAGGTAGGCCATGGTGCCCGTGGCATCCTGGGTGAGCGTCTGGTCGATGCGGATGCCGATTTCGTCGCCGGCGACGATCCGGCCCGCCACCAGGTGGGACTCGATGAGTTTTTCGGTCAGGGTCTTGCCCATATCGGGGTTCCTTTCCCTTCGCGGCCGGCAGGGCAGGGCACGAATCGGGATTGCGAAACTGCAACAATATGGAATTTAAAGTCTTTTGCCTTCCGTGGCAAGTGTTTTTCCTGCCGGGGGATGAAAAAAAAGCCGAAGCGTGCTACAACGCTCGGGAGCCGGGAGCAGGGAAGCTGGAACGCCTGAAAACCCGCAGTGACCGCCGGTTGATACCGGGTCTTCGGGATCACCGGCCTTCAGCACGTCCGAGCTTCTTGACTTCCCTGCCGGCACGGCATAACCGTTTCCTGAGAGACCCTCGCAATCAGGAGACCAAGCATGGAGGGAATATGTCCGGCGTCCTGATCCGGTGGCTGATTCTCACCGCGGCGATCCTCGCTGCGGCCTACCTCGTCGACGGGATCGTCGTCACCGGGTTCTGGGCCGCGTTTTTCGCCGCGGCGGTCCTGGGGCTTCTCAACGTCTTTTTCAAGCCCCTCCTGATCCTCCTGACCCTGCCTGTCAATATTTTGACCCTGGGCCTGTTCACCCTCGTCATCAACGCGGCGCTGCTGAAGCTTGCCTCGGCGCTCATCCCGGGATTCGACGTGCACGGGTTCTGGCCCGCGGTGCTCGGTGCCGTCATCGTAAGCATCGTCAGCTGGCTTCTGAGCGCCCTCGTGTCCGATCGGGCAGCGGCGGGGAATCGCGGCAACCCGGCCATGCCGGGGCGCGGGGGCTCGGGGGCCATCGACCTCGAGAAGAAGGGGGACCGCTGGGAATGAGCTCGCTCACGCCCGCCATGCGGCAGTACCTGGAGATCAAGTCCCGGTACCCCGACTGCATCCTTTTTTTCCGCATGGGCGATTTCTACGAGATGTTCTTCGAGGACGCCGTGCTGGCGTCCAGGCTGCTCGAGATCACCCTCACCTCCCGTGACAAGGGGAAGGAGGACAGCGTCCCGCTCTGCGGCTTTCCCTGGCACGCCGCGTCGACCTACATCGCCAGGCTCATCTCGAAGGGCTACAAGGTGGCCGTCTGCGAGCAGATGGAGGACCCGCGCTTCGCCAGGGGCGTCGTGAAGCGCGAGGTGGTCCGCGTCGTCACTCCCGGGCTCGTTCTCGACCCCGACAACCTGGAGGCCAAGCAGAACAACTTCCTCGCCGGGATCGCCCTGCGCGGCGAGGCCTTCGGGCTCGCCTTCCTGGACGTCTCGACAGGCGAGTTCCGGGTCACGGAGATTGTGGACCGCTCCTTCTTTCTCGACGAGGTGATCCGCCACGGGTTCCGCGAGATCGTCCTGGAGGAGGGCTTCCGGGATCCCCTGCTCGAGGCGGTCCTTGCACGCGAGCTGGAGGGCTGCGTGATCAACCGCTTTCCGCGGGACTGGTTCGATCACGGGGCCGCCCTCGCGATCCTGGGAGAGCACGTCGTCGCCGACTCCCTTGCCCGGCTCGATCCGGAACGCCGTCCCGCCATGATCGCCGCCGCGGGGGCGGTGATGCGCTATGTCCGGGAGACCCAGAAGGAGCATCTCGGGCACATCAACGAGATTACCGCCTACCGCTCGGAGAGTTTTCTTGTCCTCGACGAGACGGCGAAGCGCAACCTGGAGCTCTTCGCCACGACCCAGGGCGGTGCGAAGGAGGGGACCCTCTTTCACGTTCTCGACGAAACGATGACGGCCATGGGGGGCCGGAGGCTCCGATGGTGGCTTGCCTACCCCCTGCTCGACCCGCACCGGATCCGGGAGCGCCTTGCCGCTGTCGGCGAGATCCGCGAGGGACACCTCGCTCGACAGGACCTGCGCAGGGCCCTGTCGGGGCTCTACGACATGGAGCGCCTCGGGGCGCGGATTTCCCTCGGGGCGGCAAACGGCCGGGACCTTGCGGCCCTGCGGGCCTCGCTGCGCGCGCTCCCGGGGGTTAGGGAGATCCTGGCCACGTTCCGGGCCCCGGCGCTCGTCGCGATCCGCGAGGGGATCGACGAGATGCCCGAGACCCTCGAGATGCTCGAGCGGGCCATCGTCGACGACCCGCCCCCGGCGCTTCGCGAGGGGGGAATCATCCGGGAGGGCTGGGATGCCGAGCTCGACCGGATCGTCTCCACCTCGCGCGACGGGAAGTCGTGGATCGCCGCCCTCGAGGAGAAGGAGCGGCGGCGCACGGGCATCGCCAACCTCCGCGTGGGCTTCAACAATGTCTTCGGCTACTACATCGAGGTGACCCGGTCCCAGGCGGCCTCCGTTCCCGCCGATTACATCCGGAAGCAGACCCTCGTCAACGCCGAGCGCTACATCAACGGGGAGCTCAAGGAGTACGAGCAGACGGTTCTCCACGCCGAGGAAAAGCGCCGCGAGAGGGAGTACGATCTCTTCACGGAGATCCGCGGGCGCACGGCGGCGGAAATCCGGCGTATCCAGAAAAGCGCCGCGGCGCTGGCCGATCTCGACGCCCTGGCCTCGCTGGCCGAGGTGGCCGAAAAATGCAATTACGTCTGCCCCGTCGTCGACGACGGCGACACCATCGAGATCCGTGACGGTCGCCACCCCGTGGTGGAACGCATGCCCCTGTCCGAGGGCTTCGTGCCCAACGACACGCTCATGGACCGCGGGGCCAACCGCCTGCTCGTGATCACGGGACCCAACATGGCGGGCAAGTCCACCTTCATCCGCCAGGTCGCCCACATCGTCATCCTGGCCCAGATGGGAAGCTTCGTGCCGGCCGTAGCGGCCCGGATCGGGCTCGTGGACCGGATCTTCACGCGCGTGGGCGCCGCCGACATCCTGGCCAGGGGGCAGAGCACCTTCATGGTCGAAATGACGGAGGTGGCCCACATCCTGCGCAATGCGACCCCACGCAGCCTCATCCTGCTCGATGAGGTCGGGCGGGGGACGAGCACCTTCGACGGGCTGAGCATCGCCTGGGCCGTTGCCGAGCACATTCATGACGCGCCGCACCTCGGGGCGCGCACCCTGTTTGCTACGCACTACCACCCGCTCACGGACCTGGCGCTCACGCGGGAGGGGGTGGCCAACTACTACATCGCCGTCAAGGAGTGGGGCGAGCGGATCATCTTCCTGCGCAAGATCATGAAGGGGGCGACGAACCGAAGCTACGGCATCCAGGTGGCGCGGCTGGCCGGCGTGCCCGACGAAGTCGTGGCGCGGGCCAAGGAGGTGCTCGGGAATCTCGAGAAGGGCGAGCTCGACGAGGTCGGGATGCCGAGGCTCGCGCGCCGCCGCAAAGGGGAGAAGCGGCCGCAGGCAGGTCAACTCAGCCTTTTCGCCGACGACGAGAGCCTCGTCCTCGAGGAGATCGCCTCGACGGAGGTCGACACGCTCACGCCGATCGAGGCGATGAACCGGATCGCGGAATGGAGGGAGAGGCTGACAAAAAAATAGGCGCAGGGCAAAAGGCCAAAGGGGAAGGGGAAACGAAAGAGAGAAGCCTCCCAGGAAACAGCCCGTCGGGGTCATTGCGGGCGCAGCGAGGCAATCTCAACCGGTTCACGGGATTGCCGCGTCGGGCTTACGCCTTCCTCCTAATGAACAACTTTGAGGGTCATTGCGAGCAAAGCGAAGCAATCTCAGTCATTTTAGTGGATTGCCGCGTCGGCCTGACGGCCTCCTCGCAATGACGGATCGGCTCTGTTTATTCTATCGATAACCCCGTTCCCAACCGGGGTCCGTGGCTCGCAATGACGGATCGGCACGGTTTCTTTCGTCGATAACCGCGTTTCCAAACGGGGTCCGGGGCTCACAAGAAAAAGCGACGGTGCGGTCACCGTCGCTTTTTTTACCCCGGGTCGACCCCTGGCCTTTCGCCTGTCCTATTTGATACACACCCTGCGGACCTGCTCGAAGTCCGTGATGCCCTCGATGACCTTCTTGATGCCGTCCTGCAGCAGCGTCGACATCCCGTCGTTGATCGCGGCATTGCGCAGGTCCTCGACGGTTGCCTTTTTCGCGATGAGGCGCTTGATGTTGTCGCTGGCCACGAGGAGCTCGTGGATGCCCACGCGCCCGCGGTATCCCGTCTGGTTGCATTCATTGCAGCCGCGGGGCTGGTAAAACTTGAGGTCCTTCGAGTAGGGGACGTTGAGCCTGGCGAACTGCTCCTCGCCGTAGGTGAAGGCCAGGTAGTCGTACTCTTCCCTGTCGGGCGTGTAGGCCTGCTTGCAGTGGCGGCAGAGCGTTCGCGCGAGCCGCTGGGCCAGGATCCCCAGAAGCGAGTCGGCGAAGTTCAGCGGGTCGACGCCCATGTCGAGCAGGCGGATGATCGTCTCGGGAGCGCTGTTGGTGTGCAGCGTCGTGAACACGAGGTGCCCCGTGAGCGAGGCCTCGATGCCGATCTTGGCCGTCTCGAAGTCGCGCATCTCGCCGACCATGATCACATCGGGATCGGCGCGCAGGAAGGCCCTCAACGCGCGGGCGAAATCGAGGCCGATCTTGGGGTTCACCTGGACCTGCCGGATCCCGTACTGGGTGATTTCGACGGGGTCCTCGATCGTCCAGATCTTGCGTTCCGGCGTGTTGATGCGGGCGATGCCGGCGTGCAGAGTCGTCGTCTTGCCCGATCCCGTGGGGCCCACGCACAGGATGATCCCGTAGGGCTTCTCGAGCAGCTTGACGAGGTTCTGGTAATTCCAGGGTGACAGGGCCATCTCCTCGAGGTGCATCATCTCCCCTTTCTGGAGGATTCGGAGCACCACGTCCTCGAGGTTGCCCGCCGTGGGCAGCGTGGCCACGCGGAGCTCCATCTCCTCGCCGTTGCCGCGCCGGAACTTGATCTTGCCGTCCTGGGGGAGACGCCGTTCCGTGATATCGAGGTTGGACATGATCTTGATGCGCGAGACGATGGCCGCCCGGTAGCTGTAGGGAACGGTCTGGTAGAGCGAGCAGCCGCCGTCGACACGGTATCGGATCTCCACATTCTTGCGGCCGAGGTTGGGCTCGATGTGGATGTCCGAGGCACGCTGGGCGACCCCGTCGTTGATGATGCGGTTGACCAGCTGCATGATCACGCTGTCGGACTCAGAGACGCCGTTCTCCTCGAACTCGTCCTGGTCCTCGACCAGCTGGCCCTCGCCGCCCAGCAGGTCGCTGAAGGACTTTTCCCCCTCCGGCGTCTGATAGAAGTGGTTGATGAACTTGATGATGTCCTCCTTGAGCGAGACGCAGTACTCGACGGACTTCGTCCTCAGGAGGTTCTCGATCATGTCCTTCTTCAGGATGTTGTTGGGGTCGTCGACGACGACGCGGATCTTCCCGTCGGCCCCTTTTTCCAGGGGCACCCAGAGCTCGCGGCGGAGGTACTCGCGCTTGAGGCTCTTGAGAAGGTCCTCGGGGATGGAGTGCTTTGCGTTGTAGTGGATGAACCGGCAGCGGTAAAAGTCCTCGAGGGAGCGGCCGATGTCATCGCGGGAGATCCGGAACCGCTTCATGAGGATCTCCTCGATGGGTTCGTTGCTGCGGCGCGCCTCCGTGAAGGCCGTCTCGAGGTCGGCGTCCTTCATGAGGTTGTGGTTGACGAGGTAGTCGAATCGGGTCTTGCGCCGCGACGAGACACGATGCTGGTTGTACAGGGCGATGCCGAGGACCTCGGCGATCTCCTCCAGGAGGGCCCGCTCGTCGTCGGTGAACCGGCCGCCGCCCTTGCGGTTGACGATCTGGATGACCCCCATAAGGGTGTTTTCGTGCATGACGGGCAGGGCGAGCACCTGGGCGGTTCGGTAGCCCGACTGCCTGTCCCAGGCCTCATCGAAGAAGAGGGCCTTGTCGATCTTCTTGAGCTCCTCCTTGTCGTAGACATCCGCGATGCTGACGCCCCGGCCCGTGTTGGCCACGAATCCGGCGATGCTGCGGTTGTTGATGGGCAGGCGGATCTCCTTGAGCTGGGAGCCTGCCAGGTAGAGGGAGTAGAGCTCGCTCCGCGGCTTGTCCGCCACGTAGATCGTGATCAGCAGGGCATTGAAGAGCGCGAGGATCCCTTCCTTGTGCTCGACGAGGATGTCCTTGATGTTCTGCGCGGCGTGGATCTGGTTGGTGATGTCGAGCAGTTTCTTGCGCTGGTTGAGCTTCTCGGAGAGGGCCGTTATGGAGGAGATGTCGAGCCTCTCCATCATCTTTGCCGTGTCCATCGCGGGAATCCGTTCCTTCTCGGTTTTTCTTGTTTCCATATCGTCATGGAGGCCACGCTCTTTAATACAGGAAATGTGCCAATCGATCCGCGGCCGGAGGCGCCCGCCCGGCGGCAAGGCCTTCCCATGGCTGTCGCGGCAGGGCATGGGTTTTGCACCCTGTGTCTGCGATGCCTCGACCTCGGGGCGGGAAACGGAGTCCGTGATGACGAAGCCGGCGCCGAAGATGATCCTCTTTGTCTGCTCGGGAAACCTGTGCCGGAGCTTCATGGCCGAGCAGGCGTTTCGCAAGCTCGCGAGGCAGGCGGGGCTGTCCGGCCCTGAGGCGGCATCGGCCGGGCTGCTCGATCTCGGGGGCGCGGAAGCCGATCCGCAGGCCGCCGCGGCTCTCCGGGAAAAAGGCATGGAGGCCGGCCGTCACCGGTCGCGCGCCCTGACGGCCGACATGGTCGAACGGGCCGACTGGGTCCTCGTCATGGAGGAGGCCCAGCGGGACGAGGTGCTCAGGCGGCACCCCGGATCGGCGGGCAAGGTCCGACTCCTGAAATCCTTTTCCGCACAGGGCGGCGGCGGGGCCGATCCGGACATCCGGGACCCCTACGGGAAGACGCCCTATCACTACCGGACCTGTTTTGCGGAGATCTACTTCTCGCTGGAAGGGTTGCTTCGATGTATCTAGAGTACTGGGGCCTGGACGTCTTCCCCTACGAGATCGTTCCGGATCTGAAATTTATCTACAACTCGGGCGACTACCGCGAGGGGATGACTCGGCTCGCCTACGCCGTCCAGCGCCGCAAGGGGGCCGCCCTGCTCACGGGAGACGTGGGCTGCGGCAAGACGACCCTGTCGCGCGCCTTCATCCGGAGCCTCGGGCAGAAGGAGCACCACGTGGGGCTCATTACGAACCCCATGCTCGAGCCCATCGAGTTCATCCGGGAGATCCTCTACCAGTTCGGCCTCGACCCGGCCTCGCACTCCAAGCACGAGCTGCTGAACACGCTGGGCGAGATGATGATGAAGGACTTCAAGGATGGCCGGTCGACGGTCCTCGTGATCGACGAGGCGCAGCTGCTCTCGCCGACGAACTTCGAGGAGGTGCGCCTGCTGCTGAACTACCAGTTCAACGACCGGTTCCTGCTGAACCTGCTGCTCATCGGCCAGCCGGAGCTGCGGGGCATCGTCAGGCGCATCGAACAGCTCGACTCGCGGATCGCCATCCGCTACCACCTGGGGCCGCTCGGGATCGACGAGATGATACAGTACGTCCATTTCCGGCTCGGCCGGGCCGGGGCGAAGCGCGAGATCTTCACGCGCGATGCCCTCGAGGAGATTCACCGCCAGACCCGGGGCGTGCACCGCAGGGTGAACAACCTCTGCGACATGTGCCTGCTGATCGGGTTCGGGATGCAGGCCGAACGAATCGACGCGGCGGTCGCCCGGACCGCCATCGAGGACACGGCCATGCCGGGCGATGATCCCACGGACTCAGAACCGGCGCAGGAAGCCGCGAAGCCGGGAGGCTGAGAGGCCTGGACGGGCTCGCGGCGCGCCGCATTCTGCCCGTTTCTCCAACGTTCCGAATCCCCTGGCCTTTCCGACGTCTATCCTTTCGTGAGGCGCGCCAGCTCCTCCTCCGAGACGGCCCCCGTCACCCACAGGATCGGGTTGCCCAGCAGGTTGACGGTCCTGTCTTCCGCGACCCGGTTGCCGTCGGCGTCTTCCATGATCTGAATAACGGGCCGGAGGGGCTGACCGGCATGGGTGCGGATGACCCTGCCGAGGGTCCGATTGTTGAGCCGGACGAAACTCCCGACGGGGTAGAGGGAGATCTGCTCCAGGAACGCCCGCATCACGCGCGGGGAGAAGGATCGGTTTTTCGTGTCGATCAGCTCCCGGACCGACACGCATCGCCGGTGGGGCCTGTCGTGTGTCATGGCCTCGTAGGTGCTCGCCAGGCCGATGATCTTCGCAAACTCGGAGATCTGTTCGCCCCGAAGCCCACGGGGATACCCGCTTCCGTCCTCCAGCTCGTGATGCTCGAAGGCCGCCTGGGCGAGCCAGGGCATCTCGGCGCCCCAGGGGGCGAGCGTGTCGCGGCCGGCCTCGGGGTGCCTGCGGACAGCCTCCGCTTCCCCGGGGGAAAGGGGCTCGGGCTTGAGGAGGATCGAGTCGGGGACGGCGAACATGCCCACATCGTGCAGGAGGGCGGCCAGCCCCAGCGCCTCGAGATCCTCCGGGGCGTACTCCAGCCGCAGGGCGATCTTCAGGGCGTAGATCATCGTGTTGATCGAATGGGAGGCGGTGTAGTCCTCCTCGTTTCCGAACCGGGTCGTGTAGTGGTAGAGGCGGTCGAGCAGGTCGGGGCTGCCCGCAATCGCTCGGACCTGCTCCTTCAGGGGCAGGATGTCGAACCCCGTCTTTTCCCGGATGCCAGCCTTGATGGACTGCATCTGCTTCCACAGGGCGAGGTAGACGTCCCTGTCGGAATCGGGCTCCTTCACGGCGGGCGCCTGCGCGGCCCGGGAAAAAAAGGATTCGGGGATCGCCGACGCGGGCGACTGGGCCGCGTCGTCTTTTCTGCCGCTCTGCACGGCATCTGTGATCAGGTCGACGTATCGTACCATGGGACGTCCGCCTCTTTCCTGTGTAGTGGGGCCTCCGTTGCGCCATCGGCCGAGACGAGCGGCTCGGCTCCCGGACACAGGGGGTCCAGCCCAAGTAATGCAAGAACCGTACACGGAAACATTTCCCGTTATTTGGCATGATGTTGGCATGTCATGATTCCGTTCATCCTGCGCAGGAGAGTCGTAATGTCCAGTCGATTGGCGAATGCAATCCTTGCAACATTGCTCGGTGCGGTCGCAGTCTGCCTTTCCGGGTGCAGCAGCTACGTCCCGCATGTCTTCGAGGCCAGGGGTGTGCCCGTCAAGACGCTCAAGCCGACGGCCGAGGATGTGGCCGCGGCCGAGAAAGCCCGCCTTCAGCAGGAAAAGGACATCGCGGCCATGGCCTCCGTCACGGGCAACCTCGCCTTCACGGAGCGGCGGGGGACACCGGAATACCTGATCGGCCCCGGCGACGTGCTGAAGATCACCTACTGGGAGGGGGCCAAGAGCACGGAGCACCTCGCGGAGGTTCGCGCCGACGGCAAGATCTCCTACGCTTTCATGGACGACGTGCCCGTGAGCGGCCGCACGGTCGGCGAGCTTCACGAGGCACTCATGGAGGGCCTCAAGCAGTACATCCGGGCCCCGAGGCTCGAGGTCGTCGTCAAGGAATACCGGAGCAAAACGGTCCTGCTCTTTGGCCAGATCAACAAGATCTCCCCCGGGCCCTCCGGGCCGGGGAAATATCCCCTGAAGGGGAAGACGACCGTGCTGGACCTCATCGTCTCGGCGGGCGGCCCCGTCACGGGCCGAGGCGGCGCCTATACGGGAACCGGCCAGACGCAGGTCGTCGTGGGGGACGAGGGGGGCAACGCGGACCTGCGCAACGTAGAGCTGCTGCGCAGGGGCAGGCGCTACACGCTCAACCTCTACGACGTCATGTTCAAGGGCGACGTCGGCCAGAACGTGATCCTCGACGCGGGGGACATGGTGACCGTGCCCGAGCTTCCCGTCTTCGGCGAACGGGTCTACGTGCTCGGGGAAGTGAACGCGCAGGGCATCTACCGGCTGAAGGACGCCAGCGACCTCCTGGCCTCTCTGTCCCTGGCCGGCGGGCCGACACGGCTGGCCGTGAAGTCGGACATCAAGATCATCCGCGAATACCAGGAACGGAAGGGCGATCCCCAGATCCTGTCGGCCAGCTACGACGACATCACGAAGAGGGGCGACATCGCCCAGAACGTGGCGCTCAGAAACGGCGACATCGTCTGGGTGCCGCGGATCCTCATCGGCGACGTCAACGAGTGGATCACGAACACCCTGCCGCTTCTCGATTACCTGCTGAAGCCCGCATCGTACCGCGACGCGTACGGGGACAACCAGAACCTGCGATTCCTGAAATACTGATATGGCCCAATACGATCTCAACCTGCGCGAATACTGGCGGATCATCAAGAAGCGGCGCTGGATCATCCTCGTCACGCTCCTGCTGACGGGCACCTTCAGCACGCTCTTTGCCCTGCTGAACAAGCCTGTGCCGCTGTACAAGTCCACGGCAAGCGTGAGGCTCGAGCGGGTCATGCTTTCGGGCGGGGGCATCTACCAGGAATCGATGCCGTGGAACAACGCGGACATGCTGACGGCGCAGGCCGCCGTGGCACGGAGCCACGGGATCGTCGAAAAGGCTGCGAAAAAACTCGGCATGATTCCCGCCAACCTGACCTCCGAGGAGGTGCGGGCCAACAAGGAATACCTGGCCACGGTTCTGAGCCTCCGCAGCATGGTGGAGTCGGACTTCGAGCAGCAGATCGGGGTCCTCAACATCCACGTGCAATCCCAGGACTCCCGCCTGGCGATGCGGTTGGCCAATACGCTGGCCGAGGTCTACCGGGAGGAGCGCATCAACGACAGCAACCGGCGCGCCGTGAGCCAGAAGAGCTTCATCGAGACACAGCTCAACCAGGCCCGGGAAAAGCTCAAAGCCTCCGAGGAGGCAGCCAAGGCCTACCGGGAGCAGAACCAACTCGTCTCCATCGACGCCGAGAGCAATGCCATGGTCACGAAGCTGCAGTCCTTGCAGGCAGCCCACGACAAGGCCGTGGCCAACGCGCAGAAGGCGGCCGACACCCGGCGCCTGCTCGACCGCGCCGGGTCGACGCTCCTCGGCTCCAAGACAAGCTTCTATTTTGAAGACGCCCCCGCAGCGTACAAGTCCTTCAACGACAAGCTCGTCCAGCTCATGCTCGAGCGCGACACCCTCCTGAAGACCTACACGGAGCTCTACCCCCAGGTGGCCGAGATCCGCAAGCAGATCGAAGAGATCCTCGTCACCATGAAGGGGCAGATGTCCGCCTATGAAGCGGGACTGCGCGAGGACATCCGAGACCTCAAGGGGAAGATCGACGAGACGAGCACCCAGGTCAAGATGTTCCCGGAGAAGCGACTGGAGCTCTCGCGGCTCGAGCGGCAGATCCAGTTGAACCAGGAACTGTTCAACATGCTGGAGCGCAAGCACCAGGAGGCCCAGATCACGAACGCCGAGCGGGTGGAGACCGTCCAAGTCATCCGGCCCGCCCTGGAGTCGCGGGTCCCGTCGAATGCCCCCAAGATCAAGGAGAAAGCCTTCGCGGGATTCCTGATCGGCCTGATTCTCGGCATCGCCCTGGCCTTCCTCGTCGAGATGTTCGACACCTCGCTGGGGGCCATCGAAGAGATCGAGAGCCTTCTGGGCGCCCACGTCCTGGGCCTCATCCCCCACGTGAGCCAGCAGGAGATCAAGGAGACGCTCCGGGAAAAATATGCGGATGACGTGGACACGGAGGTTGCCGAACGTGGAGCACGTCTCGTCTCGCACTTCGCGCCCAAGTCGCGCCTCGCGGAGAGCTACCGCGCCATCCGGACGAATCTGGCCTTCGCCTGTCTCGACAAGGACATCAAGACGATCGTCCTGACAAGCTCCTCGCCCGAGGAGGGCAAGACGACATCCATCGTCAACCTCGCCATCACCATGGCGCAGGGGGGGAACCGTGTCCTGCTCATCGAAGGCGACCTGCGCAAGCCGATGATCTCCCGGATGTTCGGCATGGACTACGTGCCCGGACTCTCTGACGTGCTTTTGGGAAGCTACGAGTGGCGGAAGGTCGTCCGGACCATCTCGGATATCATGACGGGCGCGCTCAGTACCGAGGACATCCTGCAGACCCCCGGCATCGAGAATCTCCACATCCTCTCGTCGGGGACGATCCCGCCGAACCCGGCGGAGCTGATCTACTCGAAGGCGATCGGCGAGTTCATCGCGGAGGTGCGTGCAGCCTACGACTACGTGCTCATTGACGCGCCCCCGCTGCTGGCCGCCACCGACGCGGCGCTTCTGTCCGCCAAGGCCGACGCCGTGGTGATGGTGTATCGCGTCGGCCGGATTCCCCGCGGGGTGCTCAAGCGCGCCAAGGCACAGCTCGACAACGTCAAGGCCAACGTGATCGGCGTCATCCTCAACGGCCTGAAGGCGGAATTGAGCACCGATTATGCCGACTACAAGTACAAGTACTACTACTACTTTTCCTCCAAGAAGGCGGACGGCACGCCTGAAACGCCCTCTGACAGAATCCGGGCCATCCCGGAGCTGCTGAAGTCCCGCCTCGGGCTCGTCAGGGGCTGGCCCGAAAGGGAAGCGGCGCAAAAATCCGGGACGTCGATGGCCTTCCGGTCACTGCGGGATCGATTCCGGAGAGGAGGGAACCCCCCCCCCTCCATCGTGCCTGACCCTGCCGAGGGGAAGAAGGCATCGATTGTCCGGGCAAGCGTGTTTTTCATTGCCGTCACCTGCCTGATCGCCGGGATTCTCTACCAGATGGGGGTTCTCCATTTCGCCATGCCTCCCCTCGATGCCCGGAAGATCCAGCACCGGGGGGAGTCGATGCAACGGGAGAACCGGATTGCAGCGGCCGCAACGGGACTCGGGGTGGATGTTCCCGCAGTCGGGCAAGCTGAGGGACAACAGGAACCCTCGACGCCTTGGGCCACCGAAGGGTCACCCAAACCCGTCGTCGCCGCTGCCGCGACGCCGGAGCGCAAAGAGTAGCGGGAGATGGATGAGACCAGGGCCGACGAAAGAGCCGCTTCTTCCGGGCTGGTGCGAAAGAGGCGACGGGTCCGGGCGAAAGGAAGGGGGATCACGTGGAAGTGGTTTCTCGTCATCCTCGCTGCCGCTGCCCTCACCTC
>ERZ1026800.202-NODE-202-length-55075-cov-5.422945_pt1 | contig 55075 bp, 46 predicted proteins | sample MGYA00520873_ERZ1026800 | MGnify/ENA primary metagenome ERZ1026800 (study PRJEB33270, sample SAMEA104284475) | anaerobic digester metagenome | biome: Anaerobic digester microbiome; feature: mesophilic sludge digester; material: Anaerobic digester biomass | place...
TGAGACTTAAGGACAAAATAGCGATTATAACAGGTGCTTCTCAGGGAATTGGCGCTGCATTCGCTGCAGGTTTTGCAAAAGAAGGAGCCAAAATCGTCATTGCTGATATTTCCGATGGGGCTAAAACTGTGAAAAAAGTAGCTGATGCAGGAAGTGAAGCGCTCTTCGTGAAAACTGATGTTAGCAAGGAGCCGGAATGCATGGCCATGGCTAAGGCTGCGTATGACAAATTTGGCAGCATTGATATTCTCATTAACAATGCTGCTGTATTTGCCAATATAGTGCTCAAACCTTTTACCGAGTTGAGCAGCGAAGAATTCAAGAAAGTAATAGAAATCAACACAAGTGGGGTTTTCCACTGTATTAAAGCCGTATTCCCTTACATGAAGGAAAAAGGCGGCAAGATCGTGAATATCTCTTCGGCATCCATCTTGGAGGGCATACCAGGAATGCCACACTACGTAGCATCAAAAGGAGCTGTTATGGCGTTGACCCGTTGTATGGCACGTGAGCTTGGCGATTTCAGGATAAACGTTAATACAATCGCTCCTGGCTTCACACACTCGGAAGGAGGGGATCAGTTTGATCGCGGCAAAGCTTTACCTCTGCCTCCCCTTGATGAATTACAACTACAGGGTCGGTGTATAAAAAGACCAAGTATGCCTGAAGACCTGGTAGGTCTTGCCCTCTTTTTGTCAACTAACGATAGCGCCTTTATTACAGGCCAGATGATCGTACACGATGGAGGTCTCTCACTCCATTAAATCATGGTGGGATAAGCAGAAAACAGCGGTACTATGCAGCAAAGGGCAGAGTTTTTAAAATTTGAGTAAGACCAAATAAAAGGAGGATGAAATGTACTCAGGTGGATATACCGGGAAGATTCTCCGGGTTAACCTCACCAGCAAGACGGCACAGGAAGAAAAACTTCCTCTTGCGGTGGCAAAAGACTTTATTGGCGGTGCAGGACTGGGCATGAAATACCTCTTTGATGAAGTAAAACCAGGTACAGATGCCCTGGGACCGGACAATAAACTGATCTTTGCTCCTGGACCATTTACAGGAACATCAATACCCTGCGCAAGCAGGATGGCGGTAGTGGGAAAATCTCCCCTTACCGGTGCTGTAGGCAATGCACTAACAGGTGGATACTTTCCGGCAGAATTGAAATTTGCCGGATGGGATGCTGTTATCGTCGAGGGAAAGGCTGAAAAACCCACATGGGTATCCATTAAGGACAGTTCTGTTCGATTCCACGACGCTGGCAGTTTATGGGGAACCATGACCTTTGACTGCCAGCAGATGATTAAAGATAACCTGAACGACCAGAATACGCGGATTATTTGCATAGGGCCCGCTGGCGAGCGCCTCAGTAAAATAGCCTGTATTATTAACGAAAGACGCGCTGCAGGCAGGAAAGGCCTTGGAGCAGTGATGGGCTCAAAGAATTTGAAGGCTATAGCAGTCAGGGGAACAGGGAAGGTGGCAATCACATCCGAGGAAAAATATAGAGCTGCGAGGTCTGAGATGTTAAAAGCCTTTAAAGAAAGCCCTGTTCTCTATTCTGCTTTCTCTCCTGCCGGCACTCCCATGGTAGTTGATCTTACTGGAGCTCTGGGAATCTTATCCGCAAAAAATTGGTCTGCAACTGGAGAATTTGTCCCGGTGGACCAACTCGGACTCGATGCCCAGAATACGCGCAAGATAGGAAAGGAACATTGCTATGACTGCCCTGTTGGATGCAGTCAGATGAAGCTCGCAAAAACAGGACCTTATGCAGGAATCCTGACTGAAGGGCCTGAATTTGAGACTATTTACTCTTTCGGTACACAAACCGGTGTTGTCAACCTTGATGCAGTCATAGCTGCAGATCGTCTCGCTGATGAACTCGGTCTTGACAGCATGTCTGCGGGGGTAACCATAGGTTTTGCCATGGAGCTGTTTGAAAGGGGTATTCTTACGCCTGCTGATACCGGTGGCATAGACCTGAAGTTTGGCAATGACCAGGCAATGATGATGGTGCTTCGCATGATGGCTTTTCGTGAAGGTATCGGCGACCTTTTAGCTGACGGTACAAGGGTAGCAGCTATGAAGATTGGAAAGGGCTCGGAAAAATACGCCATGCATATAAAAGGACTTGAATTACCCGCCTATGATGTTCGGGGAGCTAAAGCGCATGGCTTGAATTATGCCACCGCGTACACCGGTGCTGACCACAACAGAGGCTATGCATTCCAGGAAATCTTCGGAATACCTGTCCCATGGGAGGTGGATAGGTTATCTATTGAAGGTAAGGGTAAGCTCACAAAATGGAACCAGGATGTGAGGGCAGCCACCTGTGACTGTGCTACCATGTGTGCCTTTATGCTCGACACTGCATTGCCTGCCACATCCACCCAGAACACCTCCGCCCTTTTGGAAGCAGTTACCGGATTGATCTTTACCCCTGATGAAATTCAGAAGGTCGGGGAAAGACTAAATAACCTTGCCAAGGTCTTTAACATCAGGGAGGGCTTCACACGGACAGACGACACATTCCCTGAGAGGCTCATGACAGAGCCCCTCAAAGACGGTGCATCGAAAGGCCAGGTCATCACCAAAGACGATTTAAAAAAGATGCTCGATGAATACTACACTGAAAGAGGTTGGGATACACAAACAGGCGTACCGACCAGGGCAAAATTGGAAGAACTTGGATTGAGTACAGCCGCTGACCTCCTGGGGGTATAGCAGACTAAATCTGTAGGTATGAAGGTTGAAGGTTAAAGTTCACTCGATCCTGCAACTTAAGGAGATTCTCGGAGGAAAGGATGTGGAAATCATCGTTCCTGATGGCACAAATGTCAGTGGCCTTCTTGCAGGTATGGTTGAAATATGGGGAGACAGTCTTTCTCCCCATATTTTCAAACCACAGAGTGACGAGGTTCTTCCCTATATTCGCCTGATGATTAACGGTACCGCTATACAGTCCCTGGATGGAATGGAGACCATTCTCAATGATGGGGATGAGGTGTTACTGATTCCACTTGCAGCCGGGGGGTAGATCTACAGGTTTCGCCTGTTGTCCAGTGAACTCTTGATAGTCAGTGGATCAATATATACAATGTCACCACCGATCGGTATGCCCGAAGCAATGCGTGTTATTTTTAGATCAAGATCCTGGAGGGTTTCTGCAATGTAATGCGCTGTTGTGTTGCCCTCAATGTTCGGATTTGTGGCAATAATGATTTCACGGATACCCTCTCGCTGAACCCTGTCTCTTAACTCTTTTATCCTCACCTCGTCAGGTCCAATACCCTCTATGGGGTTAATAACTCCGTGAAGAATGTGGTAACGGTAGTAGCCAGGGTTCGCTGATTCGATCACCATCATATGAGAGGACTCTTCCACCACACAGATAGTTGCACTGTTTCTCTTTTCATCCCTGCAAATAGGGCATGGATCAACATCAGTAATATTGAAACAGGTGCTGCACAGCTTGATCTTTTCCTTAATATCAATGAGGCTATTTGAAAGCTCTGAGACATAGCTTTCTTTTGTGTTAAGGAGATAAAAAGCGAGTCGTGTTGCCGTCTTTCTCCCAATACCGGGCAGCTTAGAAAGGTTTTCAATAAGGCGCTCAATTGGCGCAGGATAATACATGGCAGAGACTAAAGATTGAAGGGTAACGGCATCCCACCGGTAATCTTGGACATTTCTTCCTGAAGCATATCTTTTGACTTACTTAAGCCATCATTAATAGCCGCAACAATGAGGTCTTCGAGGAGTTCCCTGTCTTTCTCTTCCCAGATTTCTTCGGATATTTTCAACGATACCAGCTCTTGTTTTCCGTTTACAACACAGGAGACCATACCACCACCGGATTGCGCTTCAACTGTTTTGACAGCAACCTCTTCCTGCATCTTTTGAAATCTTTCCTGCATCTTTTTTGCCTGTTGCATGAGTTGACCCAATTGTTTTGACATTATCCCTCCTTTATCGGTTAAACAGACTCTGTGCTTCCTTTACATACTCATCAAGGGTATTCCTCTTTGTATCACCAGCATCACGGACAACATAATTCATAGGCCTCCCGAAAAACTCTGTGAGATGCTTTTTGACTTCCTCGCCCCGATGTGTGAACAATGTCTGTGACTGTTTGTCTGCCAGGACCACAAACATATGGCCTTCTACCTTGACTTCATGGCTATCCATCATATTCCCCACGGAAGGCATTTTCTTTTTCAGGTATTCCACAAAACCATGTGCATCCTGTCCAAATTTCCCGGCCTCTGGTTCCTTATAGGGAGCAGGCAGAGTCTCTTCATTTTGAAATTCCCTCTTTTCTGTCAGAAATTCAGGCTTTTCTGTGGTATCGATAATTTTTTCGATGTCCCTGAGCTTTGAAATGTTATAAAGATTAATATACAGTATCTCAAGGGCAATCTTCGGGAAGAGCCCTTTCAGGAGATCCTCAGCCGTGAGCAAATAGTTGAGCATATTCTGGATCTCATAGTACTCGATCTGCTCTATTATGCCAGAAAGCCTCTGATACTCTTCGTCAGCAAGATGAAGAAATGAAGGTCTCTCTTCACAGATTTTTAAAATCATCATATTTCTTAGCATGGAAACAAGGCCACGATATATCTGATGAACATCATTCCCTTCATTGAGGGACTTCTCGATTATTTCAAGCCCCATTTTAAGATTCTCTTCCAGAATTGACCTGATAAGAGTAAAAAGGATCTCGTTTTCAATAATTCCGATAATGCTCAAAACATCCTTGTATGCTAAATGCTCTCCCGAGAATGAAATAACCTGGTCCAGGATTGATTCTGCATCTCTGAGGCTTCCGTCAGCTTCGACAGCAATATACGGGAATACCTCCTCGTCGTAAGTAATCCCTTCTTCATCGCATATACGTTTCAATTGTTTAACAATCTCTACTTCTGAAATTCTCCTGAAGTCAAATCGCTGGCACCGGGACAGTATGGTGGGCGATATTTTTTGCGCCTCTGTTGTGGCAAGGATAAAGATGCTGTGATTCGGAGGCTCCTCGAGTGTCTTTAAAAAGGCATCTTTGGCAGGACCTGTGAGCTGATGAGATTCATCAAGGATGTAGACCTTGTACTTCCCCATCAAGGGCATATACCTTACAGTATCCCTCAGTTCCCTGATATCATCAATGCCACGAGTAGATGCAGCATCAATCTCAATGATGTCAGGAAAACTCCCCTGGTCGATGGCAACACAATTTTCACAGGTCCCGCATGGTTCGTCTGCGGTTATATTGAGGCAATTGATTGCTTTCGCAAGGATTCGTGCAAGGGAAGTTTTTCCTACGCCTCGGGGGCCACCGAAAAGATATGCATGAGAGAGCCGGCCATATTTTACAGAATTCTTCATGGTCTTGACCACGTGCGGCTGTCCAATCACATCGTCAAACTTTTTTGGCCTCCATCTTCGGGCAATAACAGTGTAACTCATGCGGAAAAAATCTCTCCAGCTTTTAATTTTGGCTTTTGACTTTTGGCTTTTGAATTAAAGACAAAGGGTCGTGAATTGAATTCGTTCATCGTATTACCCAAAAACTACTTTCTGCTCGCTGTTTACAAATCACCGTCAGCAATTTACAGCTAAAATAGGGGCCAGGCTGGCTGCGGCACACGGATTAGCTACTACCGCTGCTTTCTTCCGAACCTGACGGGGTTCATAACCTTCACGTTGCGCAGGGCCTGGCTTTTCTATTTTCGTATCTGGCGGAGAGAGAGGGATTTGAACCCTCGGTCCCGTTTTGTGACGGGACACACGATTTCCAATCGTGCTCCTTCAGCCTCTCGGACATCTCTCCGGACAGAGTGTTATACCATACTTGACCATGTCACTCAAGGCAATTCGGGAGAGGGAGGAGCAGGAGCAAGACGGCAATGAAGGTGAGAAGATGGGAGCGAAGGCGGGATTTTGTTGACTCTTCACCTGTCTCCCTTATAAGCTATATCAGTGTCTATGGGGGCCCATACAAATTTCATTTTTGCTGTTCTAATCACCGGTTTCAGCGGGATTGTTGCACAGACAATCCTGCTCAGGGAAATGCTCATCATTTTTTCAGGGAATGAGTTCTCCATCGGTATTATTATCGGGTCATGGGTGGTATGGGAAGCAATAGGGGCAATTTCAGGAGGCAAAATTTCGGATAGAATAAAAGAACACGGTACCCTCCTGGTATGGCTAATGATCCTCTTTGCTGTCTCTTTCTTTGGAAGTATTTACCTGGCTCGTGTAATAAAGATACTTATGGGCGTCTCACCGGACGTTGGTCTCGGAATTGTTGAAACGCTTTACTATTCTTTGATCATCCTCTTACCAACAGGGTTTTTCCATGGCATGCTCTTCACTGTAGCTTGCAGCATGTATAGCAGACTTACCAAAGGCGCTTCTTCGTCCATTGGTAAAGTATATTTCTACGAAATGCTCGGCACAATCGTCGGTGGTGTGTTGGTCAGCTATATTTTTATCCCTGTTTTTAATTCCTTTAAGATAGCTCTTGGCGTAGCCTTACTGAACGCACTGATCTGTCTTATAATGCTTCTCTTCTCAGGTATGGCAAGAAAAACCCTCGCTCTGGTTTCAGGGTTTGCAGTTCTTGTCATATCTATTGTTTTTCTTGCAGGAAATGGGGCAGAAAGAGTTCATCTTGGTTCTATTGCAAAACAATGGCAGGGCAAAAAAGTCATCTCTTACGAAAATACCCTTTATCAGAACATCGTTGTCACAAGGAACCAGGACCAGTTGACGTTTTATACAGATGGCATCCCTGTGATGACAACTCCCGTACCTGACATAACCTTTGTTGAGGAATTCTCCCACATTTCCCTGCTCGCTCATCAAAATCCCGGGTCCGTGCTGGTTTTGGGCGGAGGAGCCGGCGGGGTCGTTCATGAAATCCTCAAACATCCAAGCGTAACGACCGTTGATTATGTTGAGATTGACCCCCAATTCCTGATTACGGTGAAGAAATTTTCAACGCCCCTGGCACATCAGGACCTGACTGACAAGAGGGTTGCCCAGCACTATATGGATGGAAGGGTTTTCATAAAAAAAACCACCCGCAAGTATGACGCAATCCTACTTGGCATTGCGCCCCCGTTAACCTTGCAGGCAAACAGATTTTTTACTCAGGAATTTTTTAAAAACATCCGAAGCATCCTGAATGAACGGGGCATCCTGTCGTTTTATTTCACAGGATCAACGTCATACTACAACCACGAATTGAGATACATGAACGCATGCATGTATGGAACAGTCAAAAGCGTCTTTCCTAATATCTTTGTGGTGCCAGGAGATATGAACCTCTTTATTGCCTCGGTGGACAGTGATGTTGCAGGCATATCGTCACCGCTTCTGTCGAGAAGAATGACAGAACGAGGCATTAAGGCGAACCTTGTCAGTGAGACTCATCTGGATTACCTTTTTCAGGAAAACCGCAGACAATGGTATATTTCACTGGTCGATTTTCAAGCAACACCTCTCAACAAGGATTTCTCACCTAAAGGTCTTTATTATAATATCCTTTTTAACCAGCTTCTTTTCACCCCCTACCTGAAACCTTTTTTTGATAGAATTGTTATGCTGAACGCCTATACTGTGGTTGCTATTTTTGGTGGACTATTCCTTGTCTTTCTTGGCCTCCAGAAGAAATATCAAACCATAAGCCTGCCCTTCGCCATAACAACAACAGGATTTGCCTCCATGGTTTTGCAGCTTGTCCTTTTGTTTGGTTTTCAGATCATATATGGGTATGTTTTTTACGAAATTGGAATTCTTATAACCGCTTTTATGGCTGGTCTTGCAATTGGCGGCATTATGACAGCAAATTGGCCAAGTCATGGAAGAAGAAAACTGGGAATATTCATGAAAATAGAGTCTGGCATTATCCTTCTTTCTGTCGTCCTTATCTTTTTCTTCCGGTATCTTGAGGCAGGCATTCAAATCGAACCTATTTTGCTGCGCATCGTCTTCCTCTTCCTTCTCCTGGTTTCAGGACTTCTCACAGGAATGGAGTTCCCTCTCGCAAACAGGTTATATATTCAACAGACCGACTACTTCAGTTTTCGCCGCAATGAAATTGGCAAGACAGTTGGTCTTCTCTATTGTGTTGATCTTTTGGGCGGCTGGGTAGGTGGTCTTCTTGGTGGTTTCCTCCTAGTTCCTACACTTGGCATAGCAAAAACCTGCCTCACCCTGGGCATCCTCAAAGTATGCAGCCTCTTACTCCTGTTCACTTTCCCGCGAAAGTAGTATAATTTTATACAGACTCCATGATAAACAGAAGGCAGTTCATTAAAATTGCACTTATTACACCTGTGGCATTGACCCTTGATGGAGCTCAAATTCAGGGGAAGAATGACATTCCCATGAAGGAGGCAGCTTATTACCGGAAAATCGATGAGAAACAAAAGAAGGTCTGGTGCCAGCTCTGTCCCCGGGGATGCATCTTATCAAACGGAGAATTGGGGTTCTGCAGGGCCAGAAAAAACATTGACGGGAAACTTTATGCTCTCGGTTATGCCCAACCCTGTGCATTACATGTTGATCCTATTGAAAAAAAACCGTTTTTCAACGTTCTGCCAAAAACCCTGAGCTTTTCCATCGCCAGCGCAGGATGTAATCTCCGGTGCAAATACTGTCAAAACTGGCAGATTTCCCAGGTATCCCCAATGGAGACAACAAACAAGTATAGCCCACCACAGGGCATAGTCAATGCAGCTATAAAGAGTGGAAGCAGAAGTATCGCATATACATACACAGAGCCAACAAACTTTTTCGAGTATATGCTTGACGTGGCAAAGGCTGCTAAAAGCAAAGGAATACTAAATGTTCAGCACTCAAATGGCTATATCAACCCTGCTCCCCTGAAAGAACTCTGCCAGTATCTGGATGCTGTTAATATCGATCTTAAAGGCTTCACAAACTCCTTTTACAACAGCCTGTGCAGTGCAGAGCTGGACCCGGTGCTTGAAACGATTAAAACCATCAAAGCTTCTGGTGTATGGGTCGAAATCACCAACCTTGTCATCCCGGGACATAACGACGATCTGAATGTGATCAGCAAAATGTGCGCATGGGTGAAAACAAGCGTTGGGGCTGATGTTCCGGTCCACTTCTCCCGTTTCTATCCCATGTATAGATTGACTGGTGTTCCCCCCACGCCGGTTAGCACGCTGGAGAAAGCTCGGGAAGCAGGACTGGCTGCAGGACTTCATTATGTTTACATCGGTAATGTCCCCGGTCATCCCGGAGAAAATACATACTGTCCCCACTGCAAAAAGATCGTCATAAAACGATCCGGATACAATATACTGGAAAACAATGTGAAGAATGGGAAATGCCCCCACTGTAGCGAAAAGATCGGAGGGATATGGGCGGCGTGAAGCCAGTTATGAGTTGCGAGTTATTAGTTACGAGTTGTAAAAAGGCTGTTACGCGTTACGCATCACGCGTCACGATCTTTCAATTAAGATTTGTCATGCTCTTTCTGTTTATCCTCCTCCTTTCCCCCTGTGTTTGTACAGGAGATAATTGGGCTTTAAAGGTGCGGAAACCTGTTTTTGCTGGGTCATTCTATCCGGCAGACAGAGAAAGCCTGGAAAGTTTGATCGACAGTTACCTCAATGAGACAGAACAGAAGAGCAAAAAGGTAGCTGGCCAGGTTTTTGGTATCATTGCACCCCATGCAGGCTATGAATATTCAGGAAAGGTTGCTGCTTACGCATATTCTCAGATCAAAGGCAAAGGTTATCAAACAGTCATTATTATCGGCTCAAGCCACCGTGTCCCCTTCCGGGGAATCGCCATCTACCCGGAAGGATCGTGGGAGACACCACTGGGGACAGTTGCAATCGACCACGAAATGGCCCGGGGTATTATGAACAGCTGTAGGGTTGTCAGGTCCCTTCCCGCAGCCTTTGAACAGGAACACTCCATTGAAGTACACGTGCCGTTTCTTCAAAGAACCCTGTCAGGATTCAAGATAGTACCTGTTGTTACAGGAGCAATGAACATGGATGACTTACATCTGTTTGTTGATGTTCTTTCGAACACCATGAAACGCAACCCGGGGAACATATTGATTGTGGCATCATCAGACATGTCTCATTTCCACTCCTATGAGACTGCTAACAGAATGGATGCTATTGCCCTCAAGGATATCGCTCAATTGAATGTTGACAGCCTCCGGCAGCATCTTCAGAAAGAAGAATGTGAACTCTGTGGAGCACAGGGGGTTCTTTCCCTTCTGATGCTGGCCAGGAAGATGAATGCCAGGGCCACCATTCTCAACTATGCTAATTCAGGGGATGTGACAAAAAACAGGTCAAAGGTCGTGGGTTACTGCTCGGCATCCTTTTCACTCCCTCAACCTGATCAGAGTCTCAGAAAAAAAGAGCAGGAAATACTTCTCGGAATTGCACGGATGACTCTTGAGGAATATGTACGGAGTGGGAATATTTTAAAGGTAAATGTTAAAGAGCCAATACTCCTCGAGAAACAGGGTGTGTTTGTAACTTTGACGAAAAATGGATCACTGAGGGGTTGCATCGGCCACACCCAAAGCGCAGTACCCCTTTACAGAGCTGTTTCAGACATGGCTATTGCGGCATCAACAAGAGACCCTCGCTTCCCGCCCGTCTCTCAAGGAGAGCTGGAGGATATTCGTATTCAAATATCTGCCTTGAGCCCCTTAAAGCTGATTTCCGATATCAGCGAAATCGAGGTTGGCAAACATGGCATATATATGACCAGAGGCAGTAATACCGGACTGCTCCTGCCCCAGGTAGCAACGGAGCACAAATGGAACAGAGAGGAATTTCTGAAACAGGCATGCATTAAAGCTGGTCTGCACGACAAAGCCTGGGAAGACAAAAATACTCGGATTTACACATTCACTGCTCAGGTTTTTTCAGAAAAATAACCGATCAACGCCAGCCTCAATACGGCTTCTGCCCGAGCACATTACCCGGTGGGTCGTAATTGCAGACAACTATGACGTTACTGCCACACTCGGCCTTTGCACAACCGATATGACTCGTATTTTTCCATACCAGTTGAGTATAGTGGCCAGAAGGGTACCAGTTTGATGAGGTGAGGGGAGCACCGTGATATAATGACTTTTCTTTCTCCCATGCCCTGACAGCGTCTGCTACGCCGTAATATCCCAGGGTTCCTATAAACAGGTTCTCGCCGTACTCTTGTTTCCATTTACCAGAGATTGGGCGGTGCTCCAGCTTGCAACTGGTTGAAGCGAGGTGATCTGCCCATGATTGCGCATATCCTGCCAGATTCTTTGACCATGCAAGAGGTCCAATCCCCACGTCTGAGCGTACCCTGTTGTGAAGACTGAGGAGAACACTCATCTCCTCTACCTTTAGGCGAGACCCAATCGGCTCTTCAGCCCTGGATATGGCAGCAATCGCTGCCTGAAAGAGTACCACAGAGGAAAGTATAATAAAGGCTGCATTCCATTTCATAATCTTTTTATGCCAGCTCTGCTTTTCGCTGATGGATGTGATGACACAACCCGGCCCAACCCCATTCTGCCTAAACCAATATTATGCCCTGCTCTCTGTCCTAACTCCTTGACATCAACTTGGAGCTTACTTCTTCGAGAGCATCATTTTTCACGTTGACTCTGTAGAATACAACGAAAATCATGCAAATGAAGCAGGGCAGTGCAAAAATGAAAAAGAAAGTGTGGAAACCCAGTCCTGCCATCTGAATTGCTCCTCCAAATATCGGCCCGAGAATAGAGCCCACCCTCGATGCCACTGCTGCCCACCCGACACCGGTTGCACGGATGCTGGTCGGGTAGATCTCCCCGGCCACAACATGGAGAACACTTGGAAGGGGCAATACAAATAAACCTGTTGCAATACCAGCAAGGTAAAGAAATGCAGGAGAATCTGCAATACTAAATATGAGAATGGAAAAACCGCCAAACATATAGGAGAGAAGAAGACCGGGTTTACGGCCAAAGTGGTCAAGCAGAAAGCCAAGAAAAAAACCTCCCACCATCGCCCACATTGACTGTACAATGCTGAAGCTATAACTCTTAACCAGGGAATAGCCTGCCTTTACAAATAGCTGAGGAATCCATACTGATAAGCCATGGACAGTAAGCAAAGTAAAAAAGTAACTGAGCCACACAAGAATCGTCATTGTTGCTAACTTTGTGCTGAAAAGCTGGCTTAATGCCCCTTTTACCTGTCGAGCACCCTGTGTTGAACTATCAAAAGTCCACTGAGAAGCGGTGAGCCGGGCTGTCTTTTCAATCCTGCGCATCTGTTCTCCTGCCTCTTCATTACGGCCCTTTCCTGAGAGAAAACGTATTGACTCGGGCAAATAGACAATTAAGAACGGAATAAGGGCCATTGCTATAAGGCCTGACACTGCGAGTAAAACTCTCCATCCGAAGTGAGGGACAACAAACATAGCCACAACACCAGATAGAGCCCATCCAAAAGGAAACCCACATGTTGCTGTTGTAACTGCCTTTGCTCTCATCCGTGTGGGTACAAGCTCAGACAGGAGGGTAACACTAAGAGGGGGGATACCTCCCAACCCAAGCCCGGAAAGGAAACGGAGAACACAAAAAACAGTATAATCAGGTGCAAAAAAGGCAAGGCCGTTGAAAATACCCGAGATTGCTACTGCAAGGATCAATGTTTTTTTTCTGCCTATGCGGTCTGAGAGTATGCCGAAACCTGCAGCGCCAAGCATGAGGCCAACAAATGTGTAGGATGCAATAGATCCGCCCTCAACAGGGGTAAGACTCCACTCCTTGAGGACCAGTGGTAATATATATGCCACTGTCTGAGAGATGATTCCCATAACCACCGAGGAAAGAGTCGTGAATATCATTAACTGGACGTGAAAACGATTGAACTGAAGTTTATCGAGAAACTGAAATGCGTTCTCTCTTGGTTTTTGATCCACTATATGCTACACCTCTTATTCGAGATTGTACTGTGCGAAAATATCTATGAAGAATATCGGAAATTAACACAATATGCAATAAATATTAAGACTGACAACTGTCGGGCATCGATTTTTGTCAACCGAACCATATTTATTCTTCAACACACTCGGAAAAGAAAAGTTCAAATGTTCCCCGGCTTTTTCTTCGAAACTTGTGGAGAGTAAATGGAAGATATGCTTGCATGGCAGAGGTGCCCAAAACTGCCGTGGCACCTGTGTTCGCTTTCGTAGCTCTTGACATATATGCGTCCCTTACTGTTTATATAGAATGTACTGGGCCGAATCTATGCCGGTACACAGAAAAAAAATTCCATCTGAAAGGAGGCTTGGGGTATGTTGAAAAAGGTATTGATTGTTCTGTTACTGTTTTTTCCAGTTGGTTCATTAGTAGCTGGAGAAACGGGTGCAAGGGAAAAAGGAGCAGATTATGGCAAACAACCATGGGTTGTCGACATTGAGGATTTAACAGAAAAAAATGAAAACTTTCGTACGGCTTGGTGGACAGGGAAAAACCTTCAGATGACCGTTATGTCAATCAAGCCCCGGGGAGAGATAGGCCTTGAAAAACACGATAAAGGAGACCAGTTTATCCGTGTAGAAAAGGGCAAGGCTCGTGTTGTAATGGGCAAATCAAAGGACAAAATGACTTTTGACAAAAGGATTTCAGATGATTGGGCAATTTTCATCCCTGAGGGTTTTTGGCATAATATTATCAATGAGGGGGATAAACCTCTGAAGGTTTATGTTATTTACGGACCCCCAGAGCATCCTGCAGGAACGTTGCACAAAACCTTTGAGGAGTCAGAAGCTGCCCACAGCCACTAAAGCGCAGATCTAAAAGAATATATTGAAGTATCTCTCAGGCTGCGGGATAAAAGAAAGGTTGTTCAGTCCGGAGTGCACAGCCATCTGTTTCTTTTTTGGTTTTGGTTTTTACGCAAGTAGTTCTTACTGAGACGCTCTTTCAAAGCCACACTGTTTATTTGGATTTTTGCTCCCATTCTGCTATCTGTTGGAGTTCTTCAGGGCTGAGTTCAGGTAGTTCACGGAGCACTACACAAGTGTGGAGTGTTGAGTACAGCTCATCTCGTGGTCTGTAGTAAACCATATTATCAGGTTGTTTTACAGCCTTCTTTACTTTTTCATTAACGTCCATAAAACAGATGATACTAATCATGAAAGGGATTGTCAAATTGAGCATGATGTAATGCAATTAGGAGAGTTTATATGTATTATAATAATGTAAAAAATCATTGAAATTCGTGTTATAACTGACTATACCGCATTGTGGAGGTTTAGAAAATGCAGCCGATTGTAAGGGTTGTGGATATTTGGAAACAATACGGCGATGAAGGTCAGAATGGTATCGCACTTCGGGGAACAAACCTTGAAATAAAGCCTGGAGAGGTTGTTGCGCTCTTTGGCAAAAGCGGTTCCGGCAAAACAACGCTCCTCAACCTGATTGCAGGTCTTGACCGACCAACAAAAGGTCGTATCGAAGTAGAGGGACGCGATCTTGAAAGTATCGGGGAATCAGGCAGGACAGATTTGCGGCGCCGACGGCTGGGATTCATTTTCCAGTTTTTCAATCTTCTTCCTACACTTACCGCCTATGAGAATGTTTATCTCTCTCTTGAGCTGCTGGGCAGACGTGATCAGAAATCTGCCAAAGATGCACTTGCTGCTGTAGGCCTCGAAGGAAAAGGAGCACGGTATCCCCACGAACTGTCAGGAGGTGAGCAACAGCGCGTTGCAATTGCCCGCGCCATAGTCAAGGAGCCAACGCTCATTCTCGCTGACGAGCCCACTGGAAATCTTGATACAACCACTGGAAGCCAGATTCTTGAACTTCTTCAGCACCGGTGCCAGAAACACAAAATGTCCCTTCTTATGGTTTCCCATACACCCTTAACATGGAAATTTGCTGATCGGATTCTCCACATGGTGGACGGAGTAATCACTGAACCTGCCTCCTGCACGGAGATTACACGTTGAGGGTAGTTACCAAATCCTTTCTCCGCTACTTGATCAAACGCCCGGGTCTTTCAGTTTTGCAGCTCCTTGGAATAGCCTGCGGGGTTGCCGCAGTGATAGGTATGACTGTATCAGCCCGTTCTGCCCTCACCAGCTTTGCCATGGCAGTCGATTTCCTGCGGGGAAAATCAACCCATGTTATGGAGAGGCCTGCAGGCCCTCTGGATGAAAAAACCCTCGAAAAGCTCATGCTTGATCCGGCTGTAAGGTATTTCTCACCCGTGGTCGATAGAAAAATAAAGCTCAAAACAGGAGAGTCGGTAAGGGTTCTCGGGATTGATCCCTTTCTTGACCGTTCTATTCGTCCTGAGCTAAGCAATGCCCCCTTCAGCGAAACAGACGTCAAAAACCGGCAGACGTATGTCGATTTTCTGCTGAAAGAGACAACAATTTTTCTCGAAAAAAACCTTGCAACCGATCTGGGCTTGAAACCTGGAGAGATGCTTTCCACCAGCAGGGGCAACTTCCAAATCCTTGGACTTTTTGCAAATCCTTCGGGTGAGCCCATTATTCTTATGGATATAGCCCATGCACAGCGCCTGTTCGATCTCAGCGGAAAAATTGATCGGGTAGATCTCATCCTCTCTGACGAAGCAGGGTTCCTTCCACGGTGGAAGGAAGGTTATCGCATCCAGTCCCACAGTCAAAAAAAGGAGACCCTTCTGGCAATGCTTGCTGCCTTCCGGCTCAACCTTGAAGCGCTCTCCCTCCTGGCGCTCTTTGTAGGCGTTTTTCTTATCTACAACACAACAACCTTTGCCGTAGTGAGCCGCCGGAGAGATGCAGGCATCTTAAGGAGTCTGGGGGCTCAAAATAGTGAGATTGTACTCTCCTTTCTCGCTGAAATCCTTATCTTTGGTATTCTGGGCGGGGCGCTTGGTGCCATCATTGGCCATCTCCTGGCTCATTTCCTCGTTAACCTTGTGGGAAGCACCATCAGCAACCTCTATTTTTTCGTCCGTCCAGTTGAACCTCCGTGGTCGATCATGACCATCCTTGCAGGTGTCATAATAGGCGGCGGAGCAAGCCTCCTTGGTGGATTTCTTCCCCTTCTCGAGCTGATTCGAATTGACCCTGTTCAGACATTAAGCGGGAGAACTGTGAGCCGTAAGAGCAGAATAAAAACACAGAGGGTTGCCTTTGCCGGCCTTGCTATCATTGTGGTGAGCATCATTCTTCTTCTTCTATCATTTATAAACGTATATGTGGGATTCGCAGGTGTTTTTGCGTTTATTCTCGGTTTCAGCTTGTTAACCGGTATTATACTGATTGCCCTTGGCCCGGCCATGAAATGGCTTTTCTACCATCTCGGCGGACTTCCCGGGAAGGTGGCGGCAGGCAATATTCGTCAAAACCTGAGCAGGACAAACATTGCTGTTTCTGCCTTTATGATTGCCCTTGCTTTATCCATTGGGCTTGGTTCCATGATTGGGAGTTTCCGGAAGTCACTCGTCTGGTGGATGGGAACTCAGCTGAGGGGAGATCTATACATTTCTACCATCGCAGAGATACAGGTTCCAGAGGAGTTCTACGAAGAACTCAAGGCCATGCCTGGCCTGGGAGGAATAGATCCGTACCGCAATGTCCAGGTTATGTACAACGGTTTTCAAATCTCAATTTCCTCCATTGATGCCTCTGTGTTACAGCGTTATGCCCGTTTCGGTTGGCTGAAGGGCGGCAACGAGAACTGGGAGGCTGTTAAAAATGGCGGGGTTATTATCTCTGAGAGCTTTGCCAGGAGGTTCAAAACAAAGGAGGGAGACAGGGTCACCCTGGACGGTATAGAAGGACCTGTTGCACTTTCTGTAGGAGCTATTTTTTACGATTACACGACAGAACATGGACTTATCATGATGGATCGCTCAACCTACATCAAAATCTTTGGCGACACGACGATCAACAGCCTTGGCATTTTTATTGATCCTGGCAATCCACAGCGGGCAGAACTTCTTGGGGAGATACGCAGAAAAGCACAGGAACGAAATCTTCCTGTCCTTACGAGTAAACAACTAGAAAGAAACATCCTCGCACTCTTCGATAGCACCTTCGCCGTCACCCGTTCTATGCGCTTTCTGGCTATCATCGTCGCTTTTTTTGGCATCACAGGGGCCCTGCTTACGCTCTTTCTTGAACGTAAAAAGGATTTCGGTATTTACCGGGCCCTGGGATTCTCCACATCCCAGATTAGCATTATGACTGTTCTTGAAGGTCTCGGCATGGGCCTGGTCAGCTTTCTCCTGAGTACTGTGGGAGGGACTGCTCTTGCCTTAATACTAATAAAGGTAATCAATCTTCGGAGTTTCAACTGGACTGTTTTTTATTATCCCGAGTGGCAGCCCTACGTTGTAACCGGAATCGTGGCGATCTGTGCCAGCCTCGGTGCAGCACTCCATCCGTTATGGAAGGTATGTCGGACCTATCCCCAGATGCAGATAAGGGAGGAATAAAAAAATCCGGCCATGGGCGAGAGGTAATAAACTATAGGAAATGTAAAAGAGGCAGGTATTTAGTGACAGGTGACAGGAAGTCAGCTCATAGCTCAAAGCTGATAGCTCATAGGGAATGCAGGATGATAAGGCATTGTTCAAATCCATCAGCGATTATAATGTTATTAATAATAATTGCCTTTGTGTTTCCGATAAGAACAGCAATGGCGGTGGAGAAAGATTGGAAACAGGCAATTGGGCCCTGGCAGTGGTCATTTCCCAGAGATCATGGAGCGCATCCGGAGTATCGTACCGAGTGGTGGTACTTTACAGGTAATCTTCGCGACAGAGAAGGTAACCAGTATGGATACCAGCTGACTTTTTTCAGACAGGGGCTTACACTTGTGGCGCCGTGGCCCGATAATCCATGGTCTATTCGTGATGTATACCTTGCACACTTTGCTATTGTTGACAGGACATCAGGAAAGTTTTGGTATTATGATCAGGCATCACGCAGCGGACCCGGACTTGCCGGCGCAAAGCTGGGTAATCTGGATGTATGGACCCTGAATTGGTCCGCAAAGATGATAGGCAACACCATTCATCTTAAAGCACATATGGATAAAATGGCGCTCGACCTCGAAATTTCGCCACGCAAACCCAGGGTTTTTCACGGGGACAATGGGCTGAGTACAAAGGGACCCAATCCCGGACAGGCATCATACTATTATTCACTCACAGACCTTGCAACAAAAGGTTGGATACAAACCGAGTTATCTAAGAATTATTTTGCAGTAACCGGTATAAGCTGGTTTGACCAGGAGTTCGGTTCGAATGTTCTTGGTTCTGACCAGGTCGGATGGGATTGGTTTGGTATCCATTTATCTGATGGCAGGGACATCATGCTCTTCCAATTACGAAAAAAAGATGGAACCATTGAGGCTTGCTCTTCAGGAACGATAATCGAAAAAGATGGTTCATCACGTCATCTTCGACAGAGTGAAATATCGCTCAATGTTAAAGAACATTGGAAAAGTCCAAAAAGCGGAGGCACCTACCCTGCCAGATGGGGGATCAAGATACCATCAACAGGAATAGATATCACCCTTACCCCAATTGTTGCGAGCCAGGAGTTGGTGACTGAGGCATCAACAGGTGTGACATATTGGGAGGGAGCAGTGACTGGATCCGGTATATCAAAGGGTATTTCAGTAACTGTCGAAGGATACGCAGAGCTTACAGGCTATGCGGGAAGCCTGGACAGAGTATTTTAAAAAATGCAAAATTAACAGGGGAGTTTTCATGTCATACAGCAAACTACCTGGTTCCGGAAAAAGCAGCTACCACCTCGTTGATCACGAACTCGTCTTCCATGAACTGGGGCTTACCAAATCAAAGATCTTTCTTGACCTGGGTTGTGGAATTGGCGATTACGTTATTGCAGCCGCAGAGATAATAGGTCCCGGAGGTATTGCCTATGGCATAGACGGCTGGACTGAAGGCATAGATATTTTAAAAAAACGCGCTCAGGATAGGCGCCTCACGAATGTTCAGACTTTTGTTGCATCTGTTTCCGACCATCTGCCCCTTCCTGACCAGACCGTAGATATCTGTCTCATTGCAGCAGCGCTGCACGACTTTATACGACACGGTGGAATTGAAGTCCCTCTGAAAGAAACTGCCCGGGTGCTCAAACCAGCGGGTATTCTTGGAGTTGTCGAGTTTAAGAAGATCGATGGGCCTCCCGGACCACCTGTACTGATTCGGCTATCCCCAGAGGAGACAGGGACTCTGATAGCCAGCTTTGGCTTCCAACAGATAAAGACATTAGGAGTCGGCCCGTATACCTACCTGATTGTTGCCTCTAAAATGAATCAGTTCATATAAGCCGATAGATAGTTGTGTAGGGTTCTTCTGAACAAACTGTTCAGAAGGAGTAAGTTCGGTCTTGTGCGTTTACAAAAGTTTCACAGCCGAATACGAGCGATTCGAGCCGCTGGAGTGAACAGGCGTATTTGCGAGAATGCCCACCGCATATACAGGTTCAATGGGAAATACGGAACAAGAGAACACTAACACAGAGCCAACCCGCTTGTGCAGGTTTCATACTTCCTGAAGAATCTTTATAACTGATCCAGATACTAATGGTTTCTCTTTTTCAAAAAAGGCTGCCATATGAGGCGCGGCGAGATGATCTTTCAGTGCCTCTAAGCTTTCCCACGTTTCAATAACAGTAATAATATCTTCATCCAGTGATTGTGGGGGCAAGCCAGTGGCAACATCCACTGCGGGAAAATATCGTATACACCCCTTCTCTTCTCTTACCCTGGGAAGGTTCTCCCTGAATAAATCCAACAGTTGATCACGCTTACCAGGCTTTACCTTTACTGAAGCAATAACATGAATCATGGTTACTCCCCTCCTCTTATCTATAACTTTCTCTATTAGCTGCCTGTGACTGCCTTAATGCTCTCATACGTGACATCAACAAGTTCTTCAAGGGTAGGCCTGTCTATAGCCAATGGTGGCATCAGTACAATAATGTCACCCAGAGGTCGGATAATGACACTTCTTTTTCTTGCCTCCCAGATGACCTTTTGACCAATTTTGTCTCCAGGGGCATAAGACCTTTTTGTCTTACGGCTCTTTACAAGTTCTATACCGACCATGAAACCTTTCTGACGCACTTCACCTACGTGAGTTAGCTCCTTGAATCGATCTAAACTGTTTTTCAAGATTGCAGTCTTTTGCTGGAGCTTTTGCAACAACCCTTCCTTTTTAAAGAGATTAATACTTTCCACCGCCACAGCACACGCTATTGGATTCCCTGTATAGGTGTGGCCATGAAAGAATGTTTTGAATTCATCAAACTGCCCGAGGAAACCGTTAAAAACTTCTTCAGTTGAAAGTGTTGCAGCCAAAGGCAGGTATCCCCCGGTAATCCCCTTCGCAACGCACATGAAATCAGGGGATATTCTCTCCTCTTCACAGGCAAACAGGTTTCCGGTTCGACCGAATCCGGTTGCAACCTCGTCGGCTATAAACAACAGTCCATACTCCTTTGCTATCTTCCAGATAGCATTAAGCCATCCTGGAGGTTGAAGAATCATTCCAGCAGCCCCCTGAACAAGAGGTTCAATGATTACGGCGCAGGTTTCTTCATGATGTTTCTTAACAACCTTCTCAAAGGCGTCAACACATGCCATTCCACAGGTCTCCTGCCTGAGTTTCATGGGACACCGGTAACAATAGGGTGAAGGCGCTTTAAATGTTTTAAAGAGCAGCGGCCCATACACTTGGTGGAAAAGATCGATACCTCCAACACTGACAGCGCCTATGGTGTCGCCGTGGTATGCATTCGTAAACGCAATAAACCGCTTCCTCCTTTTCTCTCCCTTCTGCTGCCAGTACTGATAGGCCATCTTCAGTGCAATTTCCACTGATGTTGAACCATTGTCAGAATAGAAGACTTTTGAAAGGCCTTTCGGTACTATTTCAATGAGTTTCTTTGCCAGAATAACTGACGGTACGTTTGCAAGGCCAAGCAAAGTAGAATGACAGAGGGTTTTTGACTGCTTTTGTATGGCATCTACCAGCTCTTTTTTTCCATGGCCGTGGACAAGAACCCACAACGATGATACACCATCAATGTATCTATTGCCTGACGTATCAACAAGATAACATCCCTCTCCTTTCTGAATTACAAGGGGATTCATGTCCATGTAATCTTTCATCTGTGTAAAAGGGTGCCAGATGTATTCTTTATCCCAGTCCATTAGCTGTTTCTTGCTGTACATTTCTCCTCCCACATATACATAGCGCCATTATATAAAACCTGTTTATATTCCATAAAAAGATGACCATGTTGCTTTACGGTGAACTGGGAACACATACAACACATTCCCCATTAAACAAGCCCGTGTTTTTTGCCAACAGCCCTTAAAGCTTCAATGGTATAATTCATATCCTCCCTGGTCAGATCCCTCACGACTGTAAATCGAAGCCTCGAGGTCCCTCCCGGAACTGTAGGCGGTCTTATTGCCTGAAGAAAAAGACCCTGTTCCAGGAGCTCTTCCTGCATCTCAACAGCAGCCTTATCTTCACCCACGATAATTGGGATTATGGGGCCAAAACTCTCCTGAAGATTAAAGCCAGCCTCTTTGAGCCCATCTCTGAGGTATTCTATATTGCTCCAAAGTTCATCTTTAAAAGAAATGCTTTTTTGAACAAGACCAAGTGCAGCGCGGGCCGCGCCAAGGGCTGCAGGTGGCAATGCTGTGGTATACATGAATGTTCTGGCTCTATTGATGAGAAAATCAATAATCACTTCGTCAGAAAGCACAAAGGCCCCAAAGGATCCCAGAGACTTACCAAAGGTACCCATGTGCACATCCATTGCACCACACAGTGAATGTAATTCTTCAACACCTATTCCCTGCCTGCCGAAGACTCCGGTTCCATGGGCGTCATCAACAATAATAGAGGCCTCGTAACGTTCTTTCAGCTTGTGAAGATCAGCAAGAGGTGCAATGTCTCCATCCATGCTAAATACGGTTTCAGTGACAATGAACCGTCTTCCTGTTGTATTTTCTTTCTTTATCTTCCTTTCCAGATCATCAATATCCTTGTGCTTGTAAATGATCTTCTTAGCCCTCGACAGTCTCATGCTGTCGATAAGGCTTGAATGGTTCAACTCATCGCTAAAAATAGTATCGCCTTCACGGGTCAGGGTTGAGATAATGCCTATGTTTGCCATGTAACCATTTGAAAATATGATTCCCTTTTTGTAACCCTTATATGCGGCAATCTCTTCCTCAAGGATTCCATAAAGGTCGATGCTGCCTGATACGCTTCTGGAAGAACATATTCCAGCACCATACCTGTCCGTTGCCTGTTTCGCAGCCTCTACAACCTTTTGATGTGTGTGCAGGGAAAGGTAGCTGTTGGAGCAAAGATTGAGGTATTCTCTCCCATTGTACATGATTCGTGTTGAAGACAGAGGCTCAAGGTATTTTATCGTTCGATAGTTGCCTTTCTCCCTAATCTTACTCAGTGTGGAGGATAACCTGTCTCTCATTTTTTGTGGTTGGGACCCCTTAAGAAGAATAAATACAAAGCCTGTACTTGAAAATTACACTATTTACTGCACAGCAGTCAACATCATTCATCTTAATGGTTAACACTTGTTTCTTAAAAAAACAGGGTGGGTCAATCAACCCACCCTGTTGAATCAGCGTACGGTTATTAGCCTTTAATGATTCTGCAAAGGATCATCTGGTGCTGTGGCGTAATAGAAGCCGGGTTCTGGTAGCAGCAGTTAGCGAATGCAACAAAATACTTTCTCAAATCCTTCATTGGCACAACCTCATCTACAAGACCGGCCTTCGCACAGTATTTCGGCCTTGAATTATCGTAGTAGGATTTTACGAGCTTGTTCATCTGCTCGATGACTTTTCCGAGAGGTTTACCGGCGTCTTTTTCTTTTACGAGCCTTCTTGCAAAGCTTGCTGCAGCAGCTGTTTCTCCGTGCATGACGTAGATCTCAGTTGTTGCTGTGCCGAGAGTAAAACAGTTGTTGTTATTTGCCTGCGGTCCGGCCATGATATAGTGCGCAGCAGCGGTTCCTTTCCTCAATACAACAGTCATCATGGGAAGATCGCTCTGCTCAATGGAGTATATGAGAGCCTGTCCAAGCCCGAGAAGCTCTGCCTTCTCAGCAATGTCACCAACATCAATACCTGAGGTATCCTGGATCCAGATCATAGGGATTCTATCTCTGCCGCAAAGGGTTACGAACTCATTCACTTTAATGAGGCCCTGGCGGTAAAACTTGCCCCCAATGCCCGGGTATGGTGCGTATTCCGGATAACCTCTCGGCATCATACCCTGTCGGTTTGCAACGATTCCCATGAGGAAGCCATCAACCTTGATGAGGCCTGTATAAAGCTCCGGACCATAACCAGGCCTGAACTCCATGTGCTCGCTGTTGTCTGAAAGCCTTGCCATGACCTGTTCCACATCATAGGTCATCTTCTGATTAAAAGCCACGATGCTGTAAAGGTCTTCAGCCGGGAATTTCGGTTCTGCCGGCTCAGCTACCCTGAAGAACTTATAGTGGTTATAAGCAGGGAGATAGGTGACCCACTCTTTCACTGCATCGAGGATTGCTTCTTCTGTCTGGAATACCTGTTTGAAGAACCCTGTATGGTCATAATGTATTTCAACTCTGCCAGGAGGCACTGCTTTGAATTTTCTCGTTGCTTCGATAAGCTGTTCTGCTGTTTCTTCATCAAAAAAGCCTTTTGGTGACATACCACTCACGATACCGGCACCACCGACTGCAATGTTACAGTCTTTGTGTGCGAGAAGAAGAGTCGGAGAAATACCCTGGTAACCGCCGCCAGCCGGGTTTGTTCCGTAAATGGCTGCAAGGACAGGTATACCGAGCTTATTCAGCTCAGCGTGCCTGAAGAATGTGGTCCCGCTTCCTCTCCTGTCTGCATACATCTTTTCCTGTTCTGGAAGTTTTACCCCGCTGCAGTTTACAAGCCATACCAGCGGGCAGTGAAGTCTTTTAGCTATGTCAGTAACCCGGAGAATGTTATGGGGCTGGCCTGCAATCCATGCGCCTGCCATAACTTTGTTGTCAAAACCTATGATTACGCACCATCTCCCGTTAATCCTGCCCAATCCATCCACAACGCCTGTTGTTCCTGACTCTTCATTCATGGGATCATACAGCGTATGAAGAGGAGCCCATGTACCCGGCTCCACAATGTATTCGAGTCTCTGATGAACTGTCCATTCACCTCTCTTATTCAACACTTCCTGGGAAATGCCAGCATTTTTTGCTACCTGAACAAGCTCTGCAATTTCTGCTTCGATTTTTTTGATCTCATCAGCATTCGCCTTATTTTCTTTTACTGGTTTACCCCAATCCTGCATTTTTTCAAAATACGGTCTCATCCCTTACCTCCGGTGGCATTTTATTTTGATTCATAGCTATTTGTTCATATTTTCACAATTATATTTTTTAGGGAGCGTTTTGTCAACAGAAAACGTAACGATATTTGATGTTTTTCTATGTTTTTTCCATTCATCAGAAGCACTGCATTTACCCTGTACTTTTTTTCATTACTGGCGTTCTCGGTCAAAGTCTGTTTTGTCAAATGTCTTCTACCCATCATTTTACGGTTTAACTACTCTGATCTTATTGCCAATCGCTGAGAGTCGTTAATGTTTAAACAGTCTCTGCCCTGTAAATACCATGGACACATTCGACTCATTGCAGGCCTCAATCACTTCAAAATCCCGCTCAGATCCACCTGGCTGGATAACACCTGTGGCTCCTTCCTTGATAGCTGCATCCACACCATCCCTGAATGGAAAAAACCCGTCTGAAACAATTACCGAACCAAGGAGTCCGGCCTTCTGTTCCCGTGTATATTTCTCTATTTCTATGAGATCTTCCATCTTTCTTAAGCCTTTTTGTGCTTCAAGCTTAAAAACTGCATAGGGAACGCCAAATTTCCTGAAAACTTCCTTATCCATAAATTTCGTATATGCCTTAAACACAGCAATCTCCACAACACCTACCCTGTCCTGTTCTCCTGTTCCAATTGCTACGGTAGCCTCACCTTTTACAAAAAGCGCGGAGTTGGAACTGACGCCTGATTCAACATACCAGCCGAAAAGCATATCGTCATATTCCTGTTCCGTTGGCGTCCTTTTGATCTTATAGGTCTGGCCCTTATAGATCGCCTCCGCCGGTCTGAGATCCTCCTTGCTCTTTATTCTGAAAGGCTGCGACTCCTGAAGGACCAGCCCACCATCCATGAGGGATTTAAAGTCAACGTATCGTTTACTTTTAAAACTCTGAAGCCGTTCAATATCTTTTATCTGAAGCAGCCTGAGGTTCTTCCACTTCTTCAATATGTCGATGGCTCCTCCCTCAAAGTCAGGTGCACATATCACTTCGAAATAATACGGCACCATTGCCTTTGCTGTTTCCACATCCATTGCCCTGGTGAAAACAACCGCTCCGCCGAATGCAGCGATCCTGTCACACCAGAAGGCTTTTTCAAAGGCCTCGGCAGAAGAGGCCCCGTAAGCTGCACCGCACGGATTATTGTGCTTCAGTATGGCACATGCCGGTTTCTTATCAAGATATTTCATGATGTTCAGGGCGTTGTCAACATCGGTGAGGTTTATCTTCCCCGGATGTTTGCCTACCTGGAGCATATCCTTCTCTGTTACCTTGCTTACCAGTCCACCATCAAAGTCAAAAAAACGAACATCTCCTAAAATTATGTTTCCGTTAATGAGTTCGTACAGGGCAGATGGTTGATCTGGATTTTCACCATAACGAAGTCCCCGTTCCACATCACATTTTTCATCTCCGTCAAAAATATTCCAAACCCGCTTCCTGTATAGAAGAACCTGTCCCCCCATGTCAATCTTGATAGTGTCAGGAAAATTATCCTTTACAACCTTTTTGTACATCCCTTTGATGTCTTCCATTATTTATCCCCCTTATAATCCGTAACGCGTAATCCGTGATCGGTGATCGATTTTTTTTAAACCCATTACGCGTCACTGATTACTCGTTACGGCTTCTCTGCACTCGCTTTTACCTCTTACCTCTTTTCTTCTTTACCATCCGTGATAAGGCTTCTATCATGGAGTCAGCATCGAGACCTTCCGCAACCATAACCTCTTCAGTTTCACCTGATGGTCCATAGTCCTTGGCACCGAATGATGCCACCTTTCCTTTGTAGCGGCGCATTAAGAGTTGTTGCGCAATAAATGGGGCAATACCGGTGTGTACATTGTGATCCTCATATGTACACACGAATGGAAGTTGTGCAAGTTCATCGAGCATCAGCGCATCGGCTTCACGGACACATGGCATATTTACGACCTTAAGCGATAACCCCTTCTTCGCAAGCGCATCAGCAATTTTTATGGCCCTGGCAACCATACCACCATAGGTAATGATAGCACCATCCTGCCCTTCTCGGATACTATCCATCTTTCCATATTCGAAGCTATAGCCTTCTGCGAATAATGGCTTGCCATCCTCCCGGCTTAATACTGGCCATCTATTTCTTCCGGTCCCAATAAGAAAATTACCTTTTTCCTGCGCAGCGTACCTGACAGCGCGATCTGTCTGATTGGGATCGCAGGGAATGATAACCTTGAAATGGTAAAGATTGCTCGTCAGTCCAATATAATCAGTACACTGGTGCGTCTTTCCATCAGGTCCCACATCGAGTCCCAGATGTGTGGTGATAAGCTTGAGATTTGTCTTGTTGATATCGTTCAGCCTGTGTTGATTATAGGTTTCATCGATTCCAAACACACCAAAATCAGCAAAAAAGGTCAGGATACCGGTGGTGGATAAGGCACCGGCAACGGTTGCTGTATTGTGTTCCTGAATTCCGCTTTGAAAGAAATAATCAGGATAGGCCTTTGCAAAATCGGCCGTTTTCACAGAACTTGCAAGGTCGCAGTCGAAGGCGCACACCAGGTGGCCCTTGCTTATATTCTTATCTCCAAGATCCTTCAATGCTTTCCCAAATGCGGTTCGATTATCAACCTTATCTTCATCGCGGTATGTGAAAGGTGAACCGCTATCAATAACCTCTTCTGTTATGGCTTCAGAGGGACGCCATGTACATGTCCCTTTTCGCCTTTCCCTGTAAAATTCAAGGTCGTCCTCAAGGTCGAGGATTTCCATTGCCTGCCTGTATTCCGCCTGATTCAGAGGGTTTCCGTGGTACTTCTCGGTGTCTTCCATAAAACCCACACCCTTGCCAATGACCGTATTTGCAACGATGCATACAGGATTATCAACTCCGCGCGCCCTTCTCATGGCTTTGTAAAGTTCATTGTGGTCATGACCGTTCACTTCAATCACATCCCATCCGTCAGAAAGATAGTTCTCTATAATATTCTGGGGCATGACTTTCTCTATATTTCCACTGATTTGGATCCGGTTGTAGTCAATTACTCCTGTAATGTTTGACAATCCGAATTTTTTTGCAAAACGCCTCGCTTCTCCCACCTGGCCCTTCTGTTGTTCTCCATCGCTCATAAGAACATACACATGGCTGTTTTCACCCCGAAGCTTCGCTCCAAGGGCAAACCCACACCCTGCAGAAAGGCCCTGGCCAAGGTTGCCTGTTGACCAGCCAATAAACGGCGTTCCTTTTACAACATGCCCCTCAAAGGGACTGCCTGCCTTTCTGAAAAACGATATAACATCGTGGATTGGCAGGTATCCAAGGCGTGCCAGACTCGCATAAACACCGGGCGAAGTGTGGCCATGGCTGACAACAACCTTATCTTTTGGCTCATCGAGGAGATGGGCAAAGAAAAAAACTACCAGGTATATGTCAAGAGATGACATAGAGCCTCCCGGATGCCCTGTCCCTGCGAGAGTAGTCATTTTAATAATATCGCCTTTCGCATACCGCGATAGTTCTTCAAGATTCTTTATCTCATACTCGCCCAGCCGTTCTTTTTCAAACATCTCTCTTCCCTCCCATGAAATAATCACAGCTCTCACGTATCAGACATTTCTCGCACTCGGGCTTTTTTGCTTTGCAAAGATAGCGCCCGTGGAGTGTTATGAGGAGAGAAAAGTCTGTCCACAAATTCTCAGGTACAATTTTTTTGATATCCAATTCAATCTTGTCAGGGTTTTTGTTTTTTGTAAATCCTATCCGCTGGGCCAATCTTATGACATGGGTGTCCACGATGATGGCGGGTTTTCCAAAAGCAAGCCCCACAATTAAATTTGCTGACTTCCTGCCAATACCCTTCACAGTAACAAAGGAATCCACGTCCCGGGGAACCTGTCCCTTAAAGCGTCCCTCGATTTCCAGGGCAATATTTTTGATTGCTTTTGCCTTATTCCGGTAAAAACCAGTTTGCCGGATGTCTTCTTCCAACTCCCCGACTGGTACATTCAAATAATCTTTCCACGTCCGGTATTTAGTAAAAAGCGATCTGGTAACTTCGTTCACCTTCTGGTCAGTGGCCTGGGCTGAAAGGACAGTAGCAACAACAAGTTCGATGGGATTCGAAAAAATGAGTTCACACCGGGGCTTGCCGTGCATCTCCTTAAGATTACGAATGATTGACTTGATGTCTTTTTGCATTGCGGATTTTCGTGAATATTTCTTTTATATCATTTACATCTCTTGTATTCAATATATCTTTACTTTCCTGCCACCCCTTTCTGGCAATATTAACCCCAAAGAAAACCTCTTCAAGACCTGCAACAGCATGGGCATCAGGGTTGATGGAAATCATGACACCCTTATCCTTTGCATACTTGAGATATCTCCAGTCAATGTCCAGTCGGTATGGGCTTGCATTCAGTTCGAGGATCACATGGTTTTGGGCGGCACAATCAATTATTCTCATCATATCAACCTGGTAACCGTCCCGGGAAAGGAGCAGGCGCCCGGTCGGGTGGCCCAGAATTGTAGTGTATGGGTTTTTCATAGCCTTCAAAATCCTTTCCTCCATATCGTCTTTTTTCATGGTGAAACCGGAATGGACAGAGGCTATTACAAAATCAAAACCTTCAAGGATAGAATCATCATAGTCAAGGCTTCCACCAGATAGAATGTCACTCTCGATACCTTTAAAGATGCGAAACGTCGAATTTTTTTTATTTAATGTGTCAATCACCTCCCACTGTTTAAGGATGGCATCGTGTTTTAATCCTCCTGCATAGTATGCAGTCTTACTGTGATCAGAAACACCGAGGTACGAAAAACCAAATTTTTGAGCTGCTTCCACCATCCTTTCAAGGGAATCAACACCATCACTGAAATCAGTATGAACGTGAAAGATGCCGCGAATGTCCTCGTGCTGTATCAGTGAGGGAAGCTTATCCTGTTCAGCCGCTTCAATCTCTCCTGAATCCTCCCTCAGTTCTGGAGGGATATAGGGAAGACCCAGGGCACGATAAATCTCCTCTTCGCTTTTGCATGTTACCAGGTTATCCCCGTCAAATATCCCGTATTCATTCAGTTTCCACCCTTTCTTTTTTGCAATCCCTCTTAACCTTACATTGTGTTCCTTACTTCCTGTGAAATATACAAGGGCATAGGGAAATTCCTGCCTGGTCACCACCCGAAGATCCGCTTCGATACCTGATTTCATTCTCACCGAGGTTTTAGTTTCACCGGTAACAAGCACTTGATCCACTTCAGGCATGGATACAAAAAATGACGTAATCTTCTCATGGTTTTCCGCAGCAACAAGGATATCCATGTCTCGGACAACCTCTTTTCGCCGCCGAATGCTTCCACATACCTCAGCCCATATAGGGTCAACAATTGTCGATAAGCGCTGCCTGATCCTCTCTGCTTCCTGATAAACATCGCCGAACAGGAACTCGCCCTTGTGTCGCTTAAAGAATTCAATGCCTTTGAGTACATTTTCCTGGGTTTTTTCACCAAAACCGGTCAGGTGAATGAGCCTGTTTTCCTTGCACGCATACTCAAGCTCACCAATATTTGTGATTTCAAGCTCATCATAGAGAACCTTGATCTTTTTTGGACCAAGATTAGGAATTTGCATGAGTTCGAGAAGCGACTCAGGAACTACCTGCGTCAGTTCCTCGTAATATGCCATAGTCCCTGTTTTGCTATATTCCTCTATTTTTTGTGAGAGGGCCTCGCCTATGCCTTTGATCTCTCGCAATCGTTTTTCCTTTACCAGTTCTTCAAGGTTGGTTATACCGGATAGGGCCTTGGCAGCATTGTAGTATGCCCTCGATTTAAATGGGTTTTCCCCTTTTATTTCAAGAAGCATGGCAATGTTTTCAAGAATGTCGCTGACTGGTTTTTTCTGCATACCACTAATTCTTCATAGTCCTGAAACAGTATTGATCAGTTACCCAGCAACCCCTCCTGCGTTGCAGTTTTAATCATACCTCCCGGGCTCTTTAGTCTTCACTTTTGACTGTTACTTTTTTCTACCTTTGCCGCTTAACAATTAGCTCTGCGTCGACTTCTCCGCCAAAAGATTCCTGCAGTGCCTTGTTCAATTTTTCAAGGTCTTCTTCGCGTTCAAGCTCCAGGACAAGCTCTCTGTCGTCAAGCACCTTCATCCTCGCATAGGGTCTGACCACTTCAATGACCCTGTACGGGTCTGTTGTTACCCAACCTTTCATCCTTTTGATAAGTTCTTCCCCATTGAATGAACGCTCTATGGTGAGGTCGACCCTTCTCCTCTTTGCCTCCCAGCCAACCTGGGCAGGCTGAGCAACCATTGGGGTAACAGGATCATGCATTGCAGCGCAACGAAACCATAATTTTGCTCGTATCATTCTCTATCTCCTTCCAGAATAACTAATATTCACCTGTAGTTTAACAATAAAGGTTTACTATTCTGATGTCAAGCCAAGGTTAATTGCATCTTCCCTAAAACTGATGCCCTGCACAGTAAAAAAAACTGACCCTCACTGAAAAAATGAAGATTCCTGCAGGCAACCCCGTGGCACAAAAATATACACACCGGTGTGAAAGCATAAGTCAATTCACCTACCCTTAAAAGCATGGTCCCCTTACGCGGCTTACCTCTCCCATGGGTAACTATAGAGGGAATGCCATGAGCCTGAATGGAAGGCTTTAACAGCCCTGTTGGTGGAAAGGACATTACAGGCCTCTATTATGGAAGGGTCATCAATGGTCCATTCTGTGCTGTCACTTTTTCCTGTAATTGTGGCATTCAAGAACATTATCTTCTTTCTTGTGGATCAAAATGATCAGATAATATATGACATAACAACGAGTCCTGAATTGAGGCAGAACAGATCATGAACAAAAAAGAAAAATGGCTTTGCAGTGTGATCGGTCTTTTTATAATGATCAGCATAATCCTCGCAGTCTCATTCAAAGAGAAAATCCTGATTGGGGCAGGTAAGTTCATGGCTCCCGAATCCAGTCTCACAGAAGGTATGGCAGATGTGGTTATTCTGGAAGGAACAGGAACAATCGGGAAGGGCGTGGTTGCTAAAGGGATAGAGTTATTGTCATCGGGCCAGGCAAAACATATGGCCATAGTCCTGCACAGTATTGGAAAAAATCATTGGCCCTTCGCCTTTCATGAAGACTATCCCTCTTCCGTAAAGATGGAATTACAGAAACTCGGCTTGAAGGATTCGGATTTCACCATAATCGTAACCCCTATACGGAATCCAGTCACGTTGACATCAGCAAAAGGAGCGTTACAGATTCTCGCCAAAGACAGGATCAAAGAAGCCATCCTCGTGTCACCAGGATTCCACATGCGGAGAAGTTTTCTCGTATATCAGCATCTTTCCCTTCCATTGAAAATCAAAATATACCCTGTTGCCTGTTTTGACAGGTATCAGCTTAATGACTGGTGGAGCCATGATTATGGCCCTCGTGATTTTTTGTTAGAGCTTCAAAAGCTCGCATTGTACATGGCAAAGGGGTATATCCCGTTGAAGATATCTTATTAAATGTAAGCCAAGCAGCTCTGTTAAGGCTCTGTCTTGACATCACTGATAATTGCGGTTATCCTTCAAGAGAAGTTTGAAGTGAAAGGGAGGTCAGGTACGTATGGATCTTATCGAAGCAATTGATAGTCGCCGGAGCATTCGGGCCTTTAAACCAAGCCCTGTTTCCAGGGAACTTGTTGAAAAGATTTTGAATCTTGTTGTCAAGGCACCCTCTGCAATCAACCTCCAACCATGGGAATTTATCGTTGTCATGGGCGAGGAAAAAGAAAGGTTGAGCCGCAAACTCATCAAGTCCTACCGGGAAAAACAGATATCCTGCAGCCCGGGCAATGTCAAACCCCTAGCAGACACTTTTAGCAAAAGGGGGCTTGCATCTGTAGAACTCATGACTCCATCCCTTGCCAAGCTGGGCCATGAATTTAACCAGTTTATTAACGAGGGGAGTTGTAACTTTTACGGGGCTCCGACTGCTGTAATACTCTGCCTTGATAATGCTTTCTCAAAGGCTCGTCTTGTGGACGTGGGGATTGGTGTTGGATATTTTGTTCTCGTTGCGCAAAGCTTCGGGCTGGGAACATGCACGATCGGCCTTATCAACGCTTATGAAGATGAAATAAAAGAGGTATTGAGCATCCCGGAGAATAAGGATGTGGTCATTGGTATTGCATTGGGCTACCCTGACCTTGACAGCCCGGCCAATGAATTCAAAACACCACGGGATAACCTCGAATCATTTGTGCGATGGTTCGATTAGGATAGGGTCTATTTTTTCAGTTATTTCGATATTAGAATTTTAATTCGATTTAAAATCGGGGCGACTGGATTTGAACCAGCGACCTCTTGCTCCCAAGGCAAGCGCGCTAAACCATGCTGCGCCACGCCCCGATGCAGTTAATCTACCACAGGATTACATATTTTGCAATTTTAACGAAAGATTCCCACGGGCAAACCAATGGAGCGCTCTGAGCAATCAATAAAGGTTTTCCCAAAGACCTGCAAACCTTCGGTGTTTATGAAAAAAACATCGCCTCAATGTTTAGTCCAGAACTTTAGCAATCCTGTGAAAAACCAACGACAGGATTTCAATGACCTGAACATAGATTCCCGGTGATTTTGATTCTCTTGGGCCTGCAACATTGAGCACCCCGGGACGCACAGACTCAAGCCATTCCTCCACCCTTTGAACAGGGTATGCAATACCCATATCAACCAGATCAATAACCAGGAAGGGCTTGTGTGATTTTCGACAATACATTATTGTATAGGCTGTACCATCAGTGGGTCTTCCCTTTGTGAAAATCAGCGTTGCATCAGCATCATCAACATTCTTTTTAGTTCTATCCCTGTATGTACCGCGAGGTATTTCTGTCATCTTTACGTACTTCACATCAATTGGGCCGTCCTCAGCCATTCTGCCCTCAGGCACTGAACCGCCATAATCCAATTGTGCGCCAATAGCTGCGTCGAGGGCTGCCCTGTCAACACCTGTCTGCCCTCCTGAGATTATTTTCATGGGCCTACCTTTTTTTGATATTGTGGACTTCGTTCTCTTCCTGCGCTCGATTTTGTGATTTTCAGACAGTGCACAGCAAACAGTTTGTCAGTTTCGAGGTCATATTATACTAAATTTTTTCATGCATCAAGGCTTTCTCTCGCCTGTATAGAATCTGTGATGAAAAGATACGGATTACAGGGTCAGTGGTGTCGGCTCCTCAACGTGATTGCTGGTCAGCTCCTAGTTTTTTCTGTCTTCATGACGAACCTTTATCTCTTCAATCCTTTAGCATTGTTGAAGGATTAAGCCCTACCCTCATTGCACCCCAGTGATTCCCATTGACGTAAATCGGCATGGACAGGTCATTGACCGTTTCCCCTGCTGCTGTGGTATACGTCTGAATCAGAAACTGCTGAACATTCTTTGCCGCCCTCAGGCCTTTTTCATCGTTATAAATGCGTTTATCCCTGCTCCATATTGCATCGGTCTCAGGATTGCCTGTTAATGGCCTTGAATACTTATTGTTGTGGGTTGCTGCATATCCGTTGATGTCTACACACGCCGCATAGGATGCCCCTTCAATATCCCCCAGCGCTCGATCATAAAGGGCCTGGATTTCCTTATCAAAATAATTGTCATATACTGTTTTATACTTCTGCGGGTTGGTGTTTGGGACAGGCTTATAATTTCTGTCAAAGATATTTATGCCCTTGTTTTGCAACTCTTCAAGTTTTTGCTGGACAAGATCTCTGTGTTGCTTTGCAGTAAGAATCACCTTCTCGTAACTGCCCTGCCCTATTTTAAACCGGAGAATCATCTCCTGCATATCCTCGGTAATCCTGCCCAGATCTTTTGAAGATTTCTCTGAGGACTCCATTTCCTTTGTAACATTCATTGTGAGGCTATGTATTTCATTCACTCTGCCATGTATCTCACCGTTGGTAAGAGAAAGCTCTTCAATGGCAGACGCTATGGTAGATAGCTGTGAATTTGTATTCTCAAAGTCCTTGACCATTCTTTCGAAGTTTCCTGAACTTCTCTCAACGACTTCCCTCGTTTGCTGAGTATACATGTTAATCTCCTCTGTCTCACTCAGTGTCGAATTGACGTGTTTCAACATTTCGCTTACGTTTTTGGCAATTTCTTCTGTTGCAGACCTGGCCTTCTCTGCCAGTTTCCTCACTTCGTCCGCAACCACAGCAAAACCACGCCCTGCTTCACCTGCTCTTGCAGCTTCAATTGCGGCATTCAACGCGAGAAGGTTCGTCTGATCAGAAATATCCTGAATCAGGGAGACCACTTCCTTAATACTTTCTGAATTCTGGCTCAGATCTTTTACAGTAATTTCAAAATTGTTCAGTTTCTGACTCACATTGTTTATCTTTTCGGTAACATCCTTTAATTCTACGAGGGATCCCTGGGCTGTCCTCAGATTTTTATCTGTCGAGTCAGCAATAAACTGCACATTCTGTGAGATTTCGCCTATGGCAACAGTAGCTTCATCGCTGTAATTGAAAATAATGTCTGCAAGCTCTTTCTGCTTTAATACACTGTCTGCTGATACCTTGATCCTTCGGGCCACATTTACTGACTCTACCGCAATATTAACACCCATCTTCCGCACATCACCAATAATAGCCCGTAATTTTCTTAAAAAATGATTGTAAGATTCTGATAATTCACCGAGTCCACCAACGGCAACAGGAAAATCTTTTGAAAGATCACCTTCATTACTTCCCATCTCTGACGATATTTCGAGTAACTGTTTTACTGAGTTGCCCATACCTTTGTTTGACATGAATGCCCATACAATAGTAAACACCAGTGATATGCCATAGAGTCCCAGAATCAAGTACAGGTTGATACCGGTAACACTATTACCTGTAAGCACAAAGGCAACCAGTGAGGTCTGGGCCAACATCATTCCAGACATCATCATTATCTGTTTAATCTTCATAGCAAAAACACCTCCTTAGTGTTTCTACATAATAATGTGATTATCGTCACAATTCTGGTCAAAATTAATAATTTGTCAATATTTTAACGGTCATTCCTTTTTAAATTCTCCACATTGATTGAGCTTTCGGGTTGTTGATTGGGTTAATTCGATAAACCACTCAGCCTGTTCAACAAGCCTGATGAGCAATTTGCCCCGCCAGTTCCACTTTGGCCTCTTGCTTTTTACTTTTCATGGCTTACGCCTCATTCTGCCTTTTAATCCGGCACAGGCCTTGCATATTTATCTTTCATCAAACACACCAGGGAGGCATTTATGGTCTTACGAGTTCAATATCACAATGATAAGTTCGACTATGTGAATGATTTTGCCCTTGGAAGGCTTATCACCACAAATGAGATTAAAAAATTCTATCGCCCCTCAGAAGAAAGGTGGATCACTGTGGGCAAAGACGCTGTGAGGGGTGAAGGTGGCTATTATACTGGTCCAGACAGAAGGCAGGGTAATTAGCCCCGGTGATACGTTTTTTTTTAATTCAGTAACTTCTCATAACCCCCTTTATGATACACCCTCAATGACAGGGTTGATCCCCTTCAACCCTGTCTCAAAATCTCCTCTTCTCCACCATTCTGACCTGAATCTTTCTAAAAGCTGAAAATGCAGGTGATATGATCAATTTTTTGGATATTTTCACAACCTCAGAATATGGTCGAAACCCCTTTTTGTCTTTACAACTATAATTTATCCTCTCCATTGTAGCGGGAAGCACAATCCTGTATGGCCCAATCCATATGACAGTTGACTGCTTCCTCGTTCAGCCCCCTAGTACAAAATCCTTGTGGAATCATTGTTGGTGCTGACACTTCCATTATTATTACTGTACCTCAATCTGGTACCCATCAAAGGGATTTTAACTCACACATGGCGAGTTTATAATAACAAACCTGGTAATCAGTTGTAACGGAATTACTCGACTTTCCGGGTCATAACAATATGCCATGCTTGATCAATGAATGCGACGTGGTGTCATCCCCCAGGTTACCGCACTGATTAAATATTTTCGTAACCCGGGGGATGCTTTAATTTTACCCAGTCTGCTACGCTCTTAGTTTTTTACAGAGGCATAGTGACCTGCAGGTGCTGGTTTTACGATAAGCCTTTCAGCACCATCATTTTCGGCCATATCAGCCGCCGTGCTTGCAAACCCATCCTGCTCACTTTCATCTTGAAAAACAGCTTGCCTATTCGTTGTTTCAAGCCATGCACTCTTTGACGGTGCAACGTCTGCTTCAAATTTTACTTTCACTTTATAGTTGCGCTTAATATCAGCAATGGTCAATTGATCTAAAACACCGATAGACCGGCTATTCATGACAACTTTTTTGATATTATTTCCAGGATCTGGGGTGATCGTGAAAGTTACCTGATCACCATAATCGATGGTGGCTTCGTGTTTCGATTTCTTGATTTTCTCTGTTTTCGTTGCTTTTACAGCTTGCGCTCCCTCTTCCTGAGAAACAGGTTCTCCTACAGTCACTGTACCATTACCTGATACTATTGTTTTCACTTTGAAAGTTTTCAGCTTGAATGCGGCATTTACATTCGCATTTTTCCTCATTATGATTGTGCAACTGGTTCTGGAGGTGTTACAGTCTCCAGAGAAGCCCGAAAATAGGGAACTGTCGGCCTTGATTGCCTTTAGGGTCACTCTTGTGCCAGGTCGAAAGACAGTTGCAGTGGGATTGGTCGTGACTTCCCCTGTTCCTGTTCCAGACTTGGTGATGTTCAGGGTGTAACCCTCCGCAAAACTCACACTGATTGTATGATTTGAACTTACATTGGTAAAAGTATATGAACCTAAAGAGCCCAGCGATGATCCATTTACAACCACATTCGAAACCGCATAACCTGAGTTTGCAGTAAATGTAAATGTCTGGTTTGCGCCCTGTTCCACAGTTACAGTACCGGCAGGTGATATGGTGCCACCAAAACCAGCTGATGCGTTGATAGTGAATGTGTTTACTGAAAAGGTTGCTGAAATTGAGTGATTTGCCATGACATTTGTAAAGGTATGGGAACCAGTAGCTCCTACAGGCACCCCGTCCACTGTCACAGTTGCTATTCTGTAACCCGCGCCCGGGGTAATTGTGAAAGTCTGATTTCCGCCATGGTTTACCAGGATGTTGCCTGACGGAGAGATTGCGCCGCCGGTTCCAGCCGAGGCACTGATTGTATATGTCTTTAATGAGAAGGTAGCGCTGATTGTGTGATTCGCTGTTACATTGCTAAAAGTGTAAGAACTGACTGCCCCAACTGAGACTCCATCAACCGTTACGTCTGTAATCGTGTACCCCGTATTTGCAGATATGGAGAATATTCTGCTTGCTCCGTGATTGACTGATATTGACCCTGACGGAGTAATGGTGCCACCGGTTCCAGCAGAAGCACTGATGGTATAGGTGTTTGGTGTGAATGTCACGGAAATGGTGTGATTCGCTGTTACATTGCTGAAGGTGTAAGAGGTGATCGGTCCTTGTGTGACACTGTCAACAGTGACGTTGGTGATCTGATAACCCGCATTGGGAGTTATGGTAAAAGTTTGGCTTCCCCCGTGTGCTACACTGACAGAACCAGTAGGAGTAATGGTGCCGCCGGTTCCTGCTGTTGCTGTGATGGTATAGGTACTGGGTGTGAACGTCGCGGAAATGGTGTGATTCGCTGTTACATTGCTAAAAGTGTAAGAACTGACTGCCCCAACTGAGACTCCATCAACCGTTACGTCTGTAATCGTGTACCCAGTATTTGCAGATATGGAGAATGTTCTGCTTGCTCCGTGATTGATTGATATTGACCCTGACGGAGTAATGGTGCCGCCGGTTCCAGCGGAAGCAGTGATAGTGTAAGTTGCAGCGTTGAAGGTTGCAGAAATTGTATGATTTCCAGTCACATTATCGAACTTGTAAGAACTGACTGCCCCAACTGAGACTCCATCAACCATTACGCCTGTAATCATGTACCCTGTATCTGGGGTTATGGTGAAGGTTTGGCTTCCCCCATGGGCTACACTGACAGAACCGGAAGGAGTAATGGTGCCACCGGTTCCTGCTGTTGCAGTGATGGTGTAGGTGTTTGTTGCAAAACTGACGGCGATGGTATGGTTTGACGATACATTTGTAAACGTGTATGAAGTCACGGCACCTGCAGAAGAACCATCAATTAAAACATCAGCGATGCGGTACCCAGTATTGGCACTTATTGTAAATGTCTGATTTGTTCCGGCGCTCACGGGAATTGCTCCGGTAGGGGAGATTGTGCCACCGGTTCCAGCAGAAGCAGTGATGGTGTAAGTGTTTAGCGCGAAGGTAGCATTTATAGTATGATTTTCAGTGACGTTGTTGAATGTGTAGGAATTTACTGCACCAACAGAAACACCATCTACGAGAACATTGGCTACTCCATAGCCAGGATCAGGGGTAATAGCAAAGTTTCTGTTTGCTCCATGATTGACTGATATTGACCCTGATGGGGAGATGGTGCCACCGGTTCCAGCAGAAGCAGTGATGGTATAGGTGTTTGCTGCAAAACTGACGGCGATGGTATGGTTTGACGATACATTTGTAAACGTGTATGAAGTCACGGCACCTGCAGAAGAACCATCAATTAAAACATCAGCGACGCGATACCCTGTATCTGGGGTTATGGTGAAGGTTTGGCTTCCCCCGTGGGCTACATTGACAGAACCAGTAGGAGTAATGGTGCCACCGGTTCCTGCTGTTGCGGTGATGATAAAGGTATTGGGTGTGAACGTCGCGGAAATGGTGTGATTCGCTGTTACATTGCTAAAGGTGTAAGAGGTGATCGGACCTTGTGATACACTGTCAACAGTAACGTTGGTGATCTGATAACCAGCATTGGGAGATATGGTAAAAGATTGACTTCCCCCGTGGGCTACACTGACAGAACCAGAAGGGGAGATTGTGCCGCCGGTTCCAGCAGAAGCAGTGATGGTGTAAGTGTTTAGCGCGAAGGTAGCATTTATAGTATGATTTTCAGTGACGTTGTTGAATGTGTAGGAATTTACTGCACCGACAGAAACACCATCTACAAGAACATTGGCTACTCCATAGCCAGGATCAGGGGTGATGGCAAAGTTTCTGTTTGCTCCGTGATTGACTGATATTGACCCTGACGGAGTAATGGTGCCACCGGTTCCTGCGGAAGCAGTAATAGTGTAAGTTGCAGCGTTGAAGGTTGCAGAAATTGTATGATTGGTTGTTACATTGCTGAAGGTGTAAGAACTTACTGCCCCAACTGAGGCTCCATCAACCGTTACGCCTGCAATCGTGTACCCTGTATCTGGAGTTATGGTGAAGGTTTGGCTTCCCCCGTGGGCTACACTGACAGAACCAGTCGGAGTAATGGTACCACCGGTTCCAGCAGAAGCAGTGATTGTATAAGTCTTTAATGAGAAGGTAGCGTTGATTGTGTGATTCGCTGTTACATTGCTAAAGGTGTAGGTGTTTACCGCTCCCACTGACAATCCGTCAACCAGGACATCTGTAATTGTATACCCCGTGTTTGCAGATATGGAGAATGTTCTGCTTGCTCCGTGATTGACTGATATTGACCCTGATGGGGAGATGGTGCCACCGGTTCCAGCGGAAGCTGTGATGGTATAGGTACTGGGTGTGAACGTGGCGGAAATGGTGTGATTCGCTGTTACATTGCTAAAAGTGTAAGAACTGACTGCCCCAACTGAGACTCCATCAACCGTTACACCTGCAATCGTGTACCCTGTATCTGGGGTTATGGTGAAGGTTTGACTTCCCCCGTGGGCTACATTGACAGAACCGGAAGGGGAGATTGTGCCGCCGGTTCCTGCGAAAGCCCCGATTGTGTATGTAGTTGCGCCTGACTGGGTAACTGTGAATACTTTCTTTGCGAATGTGGAGCTTGCTGTTCTTGTATCTGGTGTGGTATTCGCAGACACAGAGTAGCGTATGGTGCCGCTTCCTGTTCCGCTGCTACCTGATGTTATGGTCAGCCATGCAGCGCCGCTTGAAGCAGTCCAGGTGCATCCTGCCTGGGTTGTAACGGACACGCTTCCAGTGCCCCCTGATGCACCAAAATTAGCGCTGGTGGGGGAGATGGAATAGGTGCACGTGTTTTTGCTGACCTCATTAGAGTAAGTGCTTTCGAGAGACGGACTCGAATTGTCGTAAGCAGTCACTGCGAAGTAGTACGTGAATCCATTCGGGATGTCAGATATGGTGACAGTAGTTGTGTCACCAACGTCAAGGACAAAATCATAATTTCTGCTTGACGTACCGTAATAGACATTGTAACCAACCACGTTTTCCTCGGCGTTCTTATTCCAGGCCAGTGTGACCTGACCGGCGTGGGCAGTATTAACAAGTTGCATGAAGACGATTGATGAGAGGATAAGAAACAGAAACAGGCATAGATGAGCGGTTGAACGCTTTCCCGATAAACGTAAATCTGTTAACTTTAATGATTTACATCTTAGAAGTTGTGAGGAAACCTTTCGAGTTACCATCAGCAACACCTCCTACTGGATTCAATTGGCCGCGCGAAATCCAGCACATGAGGTGCTGCCTTCGCCTGGCAACCCCGCTACCATATCCCGTTTTCAGGGGAGTTAGGCCGGTGGCTTTGCGCCCCACGCTTTCACGTGGTTTGCCTTTTTCAAGCTGTTGAGAACAATCGGCAGAAACCGGAAAAGCTACGTACAATAAATCCTTCCGGTCTGTCGATTATAATCATGACTTTATTGTAAATTCCTCATATTTATGGGTAAATGATAGAGGTCACAATGGCTTACGAGTCAAAAAAAGAAGGGGAATATGGGCCATGGTCATGTCTTTGTACACACCACAAACCGAACGAGCCACATGAACTAACATCATTTTCCCAGTTTTGCCTGTGAGCTTTCAGCTATGTGCTATCGTCTGTTATCATGTCCCCACTTTCTTGACAAAAACCATAATTCCAGCTATAAGTTAATTAATACATGAAGTTAAAAATGTTGGTAAGTGCTTTTAAATCAAAAAGTATGGTACAATCATGCCTTGAAGCCTCAGTCGCTTTTTTGTCTCCAATAGGTAACTATGAGTGTGTTACATTGGAATTTCTATATGACACCCAAAAATATTTGTAGAGTGTTCTTTGCTGTTACAATCATATCGCTCTTTTTCATGATCGGTAACGGTCACTGCATCTCTATAAAGATTGGATGGAATCCATCAGGAAAAGGTGACCCGACTGGATATAAAATTTACTACTTCTGCGAGAGACAAACCGGCTTTGAAGCTTTCGTAATTGACGTAGGAGATAAAACAATCAAAAGCCTCAATCTACAAAAAGGATATCAATATTACATTGTGGTTACCGCTTACAACGAATACGGTGAGAGTGCACCTTCCAATGTTCTCTCTGTGAACACGTGTACATACAGGCTTTCTCCGGGCAAGAAAACGATGAAACAAACCGGTGGGTTCAGCTCAGTCGAAGTGAAAACGCAACCCGACTGCAACTGGTCTGCCGCAAGCGGATCAGACTGGCTGAAAATAATTGATGGTGAATCGGGGAAAGGAAGGGGGGTTATTCGTTACGTAGTTGAATCGAACGACACATATGAGCCAAGAACAGTCATATGCACGTTTGCAGGCAAGTCCTTTACGGTAAAACAAAAGGGCAAGAAATGACCATCATCAGGAGCATGGTTTGCCGTTCATGAAGGCCATTTTTCCTCATGGTACCAATCGAAAGTAATCAAAGTATAAAGTTGTTTTCTCTTTTGGCTGGGCCACAAAGATAATCACACGATAAATCATCGTCAGGTTTAACACCCTTTTCGTTCCTGAAGTGATCAAGGAATCAAAACCAATGGTGATCGCATTTGCACCAGGTTTAATAGCAAAACTATTATTGTACCTATCTGCATAATCCGGATAATCTTCCTTGTCATCGATTCTAACCGATAAAACAATATCCTTCTCCTCTGGATTATATACGTCAAATTGAAATGCACCATACCTTCTCCAATCAGTATCCTTGATCATTGGCGCTAATCCTGGATATTCCGATGGATAGAGTTCCAGCTTCAGTGATTTCGAGCCATGTGTGACATGCTCATCTGAGAGAGCGAACAAGGTTCGACATTTCCAGTGAAAATGGTCCAACTCTTCATCTGTCTCAAAATCAAACAAAATCCTCTCACCAGGAGACGTAGAACACCCCATCCCAAACTGGCAAATAAGAAAAACAACCAGAAAGCACAGGTATTTCAATTTTACTTGTTTCTCCTGTATACGATTACAGACACATCCCTTCCTCTCGCCCAGCAGTCCCTGGCGGTTCTCCTTCTCTCCACGGAGAATACAGAGAGAATCAGAATATCCTTTTGCTATGATTCAGAGATATCAGCAATCATGGCAAAACTCACATTGCCCTGCGGCGATTGATTGTTCAGCTACCAGCAGGGTTGCTGATTTGCCTTTCGCCTTTTTTATTCTCTGCTATGAGCTTTCAGCCTTTTTTTTGCTATGAGCTTTTTCTTCCCCCCTGCCTTTCGCCTCTTACCTCCTACCTTTAACCTTTTTCCTTTTTCTCCTCTTTGCTTTCAGCTTACAGCTATGAGCTATGAGCTGTTTCCTATGAGCTTACAGCTATGAGCTACGAGCTTTCAATTCCCTCCTACCTCTTCCCTCTTACCTACTATTACTTTGTGCCCTCTGCGTCTCTAGCGAAGCGGGCGTGATACAGCCTGTTGACTTTCCTATAACCTATCGCCTATCGCCTGATTCTCCAAAATGAAACACCGTTATCTCAGGCCGTCTCATAAATCTGATTGGCAAATGGCTCGTCCCTACCCCCCTGTTCACATACATCTTTTTCTTTCCCTCTTCAAATCGGCCCTGTTCATATTTTGCATTTTTTTCGTATCCAAGAAATTTCCAGACCCAGGAAGGAAGCGGAACCTGCCCCCCATGGGTATCCCCCGCAAGAACAAGAATGTCCTTATCGTTGTCAAACATATCAAAGGCAAGCGGGCTATGACTCAGCACAACCGCCTGTTTGCTGCGTGTAATATCCTGCACGTGCTTTATGACCTCAGGAGAGATAGGTTCATTTGCCTGCCTTCCATCAATCCCGCAAATCATCACTGTATCCTTGCTAATCGCAACTTCATCACATGAATTCCTGAGAAACTTCACTTGATGACGGTTCGTTGGCTTTCCGGTTCCCCGCTCATGGCAGAACAGGCAGCTTTTCCTGGAATTACTGTAATCATAATCTCCCATTACAGCATAAACCCCATGCTTTGCTTTAATCTGGGCCAGAACGTTCAACGCAGGCTCATAATCCCCATTCCACTCCACATAATCCCCGGTAAGAACAATTGCATCCACCTTCAGACCATGCAGTATTCTAAGTATCTCCACCACGTGTTTGTCGTTTTTCCCTATGTGGAGATCAGAAATATGGGCAATGGTTAATCCACTTCCAGAGGTGTAGCCCTTAATATAGACATGATTGACCTCAACATTGAATGATTTACTATAGAACCAGACAACAATAATCCCAATCAACAACACCAGAATAGACCACCAATATCTTCGACCAGCGTCTCTCATGCCTGCCTGTGTCAGTCTTCTCTCTTACAACGTGTATCCGTCATTTTTTTTGTCAAAAATAAACCCTGCCAATAGCCTCATTGAAGATTTAGCGCAGTCAATAATGTGTTCATCCTCTTATGAAACACCATATCATTTGTTCATTAACAAAGACTCCATCTCCCCCTGTACCTTTTTTATTCTCTGCTATGATCTTTTTGCCTTTCTCTTCGCTATCAGCTTTGAGCTATGAGCTTTTTCCTATGATCTTTCTGTCTTTCTCTTTGCAATGAACTTACAGCTATGAGCTTTGAGCTTTTTCCTTTCGCCTTTTTTATTTTCTGCTATGAGCTTACAGCTTTGAGCTACGAGCTTTTTCTTTCCTCCTACCTCCTACCTTTAACCTTTTTCCTTTTTCTCCTCTTCGCTATCAGCTTACAGCTATGAGCTACGAGCTTTTTCTTTCCTCCTCCCATCCACCAGTCTGTCGAATTGTCGGAGTGAATTTAAAACTACGATTTCATTCTTGACATATCGTCATATTGCCTGTATATTTAACTATTATGAGCGATGATTTACTGCTATTCAGATTTGTAGAGACTCTTCTCCCTTCCGACAATGTCAGAAGCATCGCGATACTCACCGGAGCCAGGCAAACAGGCAAAACAACGTCAGCTCAGAGAAAGTACCCCGACTTACGATACATCAATCTCGATGCACCAGAAAACCGGGACGCATTGAGATTATTATCAACCTCCGCGTGGGCAAAGACTGTTGGGCCGGCTGTTCTCGACGAAGCGCAGAAGGAGCCTGTGGTATTTGAAAAGGTAAAATACGCTTTTGACTCACAAGCATTGTCCTTCTCGGTCATGCTGGGATCGAGCCAGATTCTTCTTTTGAAAAAAGTGCGGGAATCACTGGCAGGACGATCCTCGGTTTTTGAGCTATGGCCGCTCATGATGAGTGAAATTCATACAATACCAGGCATTGCTGAAAAACAATCACCACTTCTTGACAGGTTGATCAACGGTACTGACATCAGCAAAGCACTTAGGGATGAACCGGAACTTCTACTTGATGCTGCCGATGAGCATTGCCGGGCCGCCGAAGACTATTTGCTGTCCTGGGGAGGTATGCCCGCTCTCCTTTCGCTTTCCCCTGAAGAGCGCTGGCAATGGTTAAAAGACTATGAATATACATATCTGGAGAGAGACCTGAGTGACCTCGCGCGCCTTGACGACCTCCTTCCTTTCAGAACCTTCCAGAAACTCGCTGCTTTGCGTTCGGGACAGATGCTTAACTATTCCGAGATAGCCAGAGATGCAGGCTTGAGCGTCGACACTGCCCGAAGATATACGGAGTACTTACGCCTTTCCTACCAAACGATTCTCATCCAGCCATACTACAAAAATATCACCAGTACGTTAGTCAAGTCTCCAAAAATCTACTGGGTTGATGTCGGTCTTCTGCGGCATCTCACGGGTATCCGCGTCGAAGTTTCAGGCGCGATTTACGAAACCATGGTGGTGGGGGAAATAATTAAATGGATAAAGACTATGAGGCGGGACGTTGAGGTTTATTTCTATCGAACCCGATCCGGGATGGAAGTTGATCTACTCCTTGTAACTCAACATGGCATTATCGGTGTGGAGGTAAAAGCACGGCGTTCTGTAGCGCCACCTGACTGGAGGGCGCTGCGAGAAATCGCTGAAAGACTTGGAGGCGATTGGCTTGGTGGACTGGTCATTTACCGTGGATCTCAGATAAGGGAGGTCAGCGAGCCTGGAATCTGGTCCATTCCCTCACGAAGACTGTTCACATAAGCTCCCTCTCTTCCCTTTCCCCCTGTACCTTTTTTATTCTCAGCTATGAGCTTTTTCCTTGTCTTTATGCGCTTTCTGCCTTTCTCTTCGCTTACAGCTATGACCTTTTTCTTTCCCTCCTACCTCCTACCTCTTACCTTTCGCCTTTTTTATTCTTTGCTATGAGCTTACAGCTATGTGCTTTTTCTTTCCCTCCTACCTCTTACCTTCCTACCTCTTACCTTGTCTTTATGAGCTCTTCGCTACGAGCTTTCAGCTTTGAGCTACGAGCTTTTTCTCTCCTCCTACCTCTTACCTTCCTACCTCTTACCTTGTCTTTATGAGCTCTTCGCTACGAGCTTACAGCTTTGAGCTATGAGCTTTTTCCTTCCCAGCCCCCTCTGCCTTTTTACGGTTTAAATATCTTTAGTTTCAGCTCTTTAATCGGTCTGAAGTGTTTAGCATTAGATGAAACCAGGGTAAGGTTGTTTTCGGTTGCAGTAGCGGCCACAATAGCATCACCGACACGAATACCGTTTGATAGTGTGTATCCTTCAAGATAAACGCATGCCCTGTGACCTATGTTCTCTGTGAAGGGCAATACCCGGAAGTTGAAGGTCATGAGAAAGTCCTTTATCTGCAGGTGTTGTTTTTTGTTTTGAGCGCCCTGCAAAAGCTCCATATATGTTTGAACAGACAAAGATCGTTCTTCAACGGCCTCCATAAGCTTTGCCGCCTTTACATTACCCCGCTGAACCCATATAAAGATATCAGTATCAAAGATCATCACACCGACCTTTGCGGAGCCGATTTATAAGTTCAGGCACACTTTCTCTTTCATCCTTTTTCATTCCAAAAAAAGGGTGGTCTTTCATGTTGGCTTTCTGACTTCCAGATGGAGGAATTATTGTGCCCTTTACTTTTCCATGGTAGAGAATCTTTACTGCTTCTCTTCTGTCAAGCGCTTCAAGCACATCCTTCATTTTATACCGTAAATCTATAATCGAAGCTTCCATGAAAGCACCTCCCAATAATGTATATCTATAGTATACATTATTGGCATTACACAATCAACCTATGTCTCAGCTTCAAATGCATTCCTCTTCCATCTTCACTCATCCTACCCTCTGAGCTAACAACTCTCAGCTATGCGCTTTTTCCTTCCCTCCTGCCTCCTACCTCTTACCTCCCACCTTTTTCCTTTCGCCTTTTTTATTCTTTGCTATCAGCTTTCAGCTTGCAGCTATGAGCTTTTTCTTTCCTCCTACCTCTTACCTTTCGCGTTTTTTTATTCTTTGCTATGAGCTTACAGCTATGTGCTTTTTCTTTCCCTCCTACCTCTTACCTCCCACCTTCCGCCTTCCCGCTATGAGCTTTTTCTTTCCTCCTACCTCTTACCTTTCGCGTTTTTTTATTCTTTGCTATGAGCTTACAGCTATGTGCTTTTTCTTTCCCTCCTACCTCTTACCTCCCACCTTCCGCCTTCCCGCTATGAGCTTTTGCCTTTCTCTTTGCTTACAGCTTACAGCTATGAACTTTTTCCTTCCCCCCTACCTCCTACCTCTTACCTTTTGCGTTTTTTTATTCTTTGCTATTAGCTTTTTGCCTTTCTCTTTGCTATGAGCTTTTTTCTTCCGTCTTACTATTGAATCATTTGAAAATGAACTTGACATGGCTATCGTTATAGCTATGATATTGGAGAGTCGCACGAAGCGAAGTGAACTATGAGAAAGAGAGTTTCGGTGGCGGAGGCAAAAAACAAATTCCTATCCATTGCTCGCTCGGTAGAGGGAGGTTCTGTTGTAGAGATTACCAAGATACGGCAGAGCGGTAGCGATAGCACTACCCGAAAAGGATTACAGACAAATGGTGGAGAGAGAACACGGGTTCTGGGCAAGCCTTGAAAGAGTGAGGAACCTTATGTCGTCCGAAGGGGCTGCTATCGATGAGACCGATTTTGAGAATTTACGTGATGTGTCGCCTGGCAGGGACCCCCTCTTTTGTAGACGGCCAAATCGCAGCCATAACTGTGACGAATAGCTTAACGCTGATCACCAGAAACTTCAATGATTATATAGTTTTTGCTGGACTGAAATGGGAGAACTGGCATCGAGGATAGGAACTGTCATTCCCGATCAGGCTTCCCTCTTACCTTTTGCCTTGTCTGTATGAGCTCTTCGCTATGAGCTGTCTCTCCGTTTCCGCCTTTTTTATTCTCTGCTATGAGCTTTTTCTTTCCTCCTACCTCCTACCTTTAACTTTTTTCCTTCCGCCTTCCCGCTATGAGCTTACAGCTTTGAGCTATGAGCTTTTTCCTATGAGCTTTCAGCTTTGAGCTATGAGCTTTCTGCCTTTCTCTTCGCTATGAGCTTTCAGCTTACAGCTATGAGCTATGAGCTTTCAGCTATGCGCTTCCTCTCTCACCCTTTGACATTGTTGTGTTCCCCATTTCATCTGTGTTAGAATAATTGAAATTATTATGTTAACAGGAGGTTGTATGGTGGTTACTGCCGAAAAACAGAAGGTTCATCCTCATGTGCACAGGCAGAAGGGCATTTGTGGAGGTAGAAGTATTATAACTGGGACAAGGATTCCTGTGTGGTCTATTATTAAATGGTATAAGCTCGGCATGTCAGTTGAGGATGTAATGAGGGAATTTCCCCAACTGACCCCTTCTCAGGTGCACGATGCGTTTTCGTACTACTATGACAATCCACATGAAATAGAGGATGATATCATGGAGAACGAAAACGAAGCTCATCTTAGTGCGAGCCCTAAATGATGATTAAGCTGTACCTTGATGAAGATGTTCCGGAAGCCGTAGCCATAGCATTGAGGTTGAGAGGCTATGATGTTTTGACAGTCCGGGAAGCAAAGAGAAAGGGTCTAAGCGACCTTGACCAATTGAAATTTGCATCAGCGGAAGAAAGGACGTTGTTCACTCATAACATAGCTGATTTCTTAAGGCTTCACAAGGAGTTCACGACGAAAGGGCATGAACATAACGGGATTATCGTATCAAGACAATTAACAATTGGAACAATTGTCAAGGCTCTTTTGAAACTCCTGTCGATATTAACTCCCATCCGGGCAAAAAATCATGTTCTATGGCTGAGTGACTGGATGTCGTAAAATGGGAACCAGTAATAATGTACAGCTTTTGCGATTACTTTGTCCCTATCAGCAACGTGCTATGAGCTTTTTCTTTCCCTCCTACCTTCCTACCTCTTACCTCCTACCTTTTCCCTTCCCCCTATGAGCTTTTTTCTTCCGCCTTACTATTGAATCATTTGAAAATGAACTTGACATGGCCATCATTATAGCTATAATATTGGAGTGTCGCACAAAGCTAGGTGAGCTATGAGAAAAAGAGTTTCGGTGGCGGAGGCAAAGAACAAACTCCCATCCATTGTTCGCGAGGTAGAGGGAGGTTCTGTTGTAGAGATTACCAGATACGGCAAAGCGGTAGCAATAGTACTACCCGAAAAGAAGTACAGACAAATGGTGGAGAGAGAACACGGGTTCTGGGCAAGCCTTGAAAGAGTAAGGAACCTTATGTCGTCCGAAGGGGCTGCTATCGATGAGACCGATTTTGAGAATTTACGTGATGTGTCGCTTGGCAGGGACTTCGTTTGGAACGAATGAAATACCTCCTGGATACCAATGTGGTTTCTGAGTTAGTGAAACCAAACCCGGACCCAAGAGTGATGGAACTGTGCAAGCAGCATCAGAGCGAGTTGGTCATCGGGGCTCCAATCTGGCATGAATTACAATTTGGATGCTATCGAATGCCCCATTCCAGAAAACGGGAATTAATAGAGATCTTTCTCGAAGAGGTCGTTCACACCAATCTGCTCATACTTCCTTACGACGAACATGCAGCCCGGTGGCATGCTATGGAGCGAGCTCGTTTGACCCGTGAGGGACGGACCCCCTCTTTTGTAGACGGCCAAATCGCAGCCATAACTGTAACCAATAGCTTAACGCTGATCACCAGAAACTTCAATGATTATATAGTTTTTGCTGGACTGAAATGGGAGAACTGGCATCGAGGATAGGAACTATTATTCCCAATCAGACTTCCCTCTTACCTTTTGCCTTGTCTTTATGAGCTCTTCGCTATAAGCTTAGAGCTATGAGCTTTTTCTTTCCCTCCTACCTTCCTACCTCTTCCCTTTCACCTTTTTTATTCTCTGCTATCAGCTTTTTGCCTTTCTCTTCGCTATGAGCTTACAGCTTACAGCTATTACCTTTTTCTTCCCCCCTGCCTCCTACCTCTTACCTCCCACCTTTTTCCTTCCGCCTTTTTTATTCTTTGCTTTCAGCTTACAGCTATAAGCTATGAGCTCTTCGCCTTTCTCTTTGCTATGAGCTTACAGCTATGAGCTGCCTCTCTTTCCCTTTTGCCTCCTACCTCCCACCTTTTACCTTGTCCCTATGAACTCTTTGCTATCAGCTTTGAGCTTTGAGCTGATTTACCGACCCTATGACCCAACAGACCCTATGGACTCTATGACCCAATAGACTCAATGACTCGACAGACTATATTTTTCATTTCTTCTTCCTTATCTTCGCAATGAAGTATGCGCCTGCTCCCGCAGCACCTGCTCCTAAGAGCGCAAGGGTTGATGGCTCTGGTGCTGGAGTCGGTCTACCACCACCGCCACCATAATGGCCACCCCCATGGCCTCCTCCTCCAGGTAACGAACCCATCGCGTCAACAGATGATATTAGCCCCGAAAGTACAATCATTGACGCCCCAATAATAAAACCTCTTAACAGCAACTTCTTCATAACGAACCTCCATTAAATATTGTCCTTATTCTGTGACGTACTATATATTATCGGCAAATTCTCACTGTATCATTATAGTTGCTTATTTCCTGATACTCAACCTATTAAATCGATTTGATCCATATTTATTTCTCTTTTGTGTAAGCTTGTGTATTCAGCACCTACATACATCTTCCCTTATTCTTCAACAGGCCAGTAATCAGGTAACAAATCTAACAGCTTCTCCGAGAAATTCCTTACCAACAATTTTGCTTCTTCTATTTCATTTTTTGTCGTTAAAGTATAGACCTCTATAAACGCGCCATCATTTCGATTATGCAAAATTCTCCCTTTAAACCTCTCAATATTTTGCTCAAAACCTGTCGATAAGACTTTCTTTCCAGCTGATTGATACCAATGTATTAAACATATAAACGCGTCCCCTTTGCGGGTCAGGATATAATTAAGGTCAACGCCGTCAGGATAGTAACTTGGTATAACACGTATCTTATGGGTTTTAAGAATAACCCAACCTGCCCCAGGTAGACATCCATGTGGATTGTGCCCAGTCCTCCCACCCTTCGCAGTTCCATAGTAGCCAATGTATAGATCAATTTCCCTTCCATCGACACCCTTATAATGGCGATAAATATGCTGATCGGCATTCAATGCTTCATAAACATAGTCAGGGAAGGCATCCTCCGTAGCAGAATAACCTGCTATGTTCATTGGAATTTTTTCAAGGTTGGTTTGCACAACAACAGGCGAACCTCGTTTTGCAATCAACGCAACCAGCCCGATTGTTGCCAGTAAAACAACAAGAGAGATAGTAAACGATTTTTTACTCATATGTTTGCTAAACTATTGCTCCTCTTAACTGTTGACTGGACACTGCTGGCTCATCATCAGTTGCTCTTCCTGGACCTCACCCTATTCAGCAAACTAAATTCAAATAGAAACAAGATAAACCCAAACGCAAAAACAACAATGCCTGAGAATTCGTGCAAGAAACTGTCCGCAATTCTTGATCCGTAGAAATGAGCAAGAATCCCTGTGCCGGTGATACGAATAATATTTGTGAACATCGCCAGGGGAATAGCTGAAGCCAAAAGCACAATTCTTCGACTCCATCCTTTGTCCAGCAAGTAGGCAAAAACAACACTCAAAACGGTAAATGCAGAAATAGAACGTATACCACTACAAGCCTCAGCTACTTCCAACTGAGCATGGGCAAAATACAGCATGTTCCCTTCCTGGTAAACGGGGATAGAAAGAGCCTGGATAAAAAAAAAGGAAATTTTTGTAGCAAACAGTTGCAGCGGGAAAGCAACTGCGCTTTGCAATGCTATAGGCACCGGGATCATAAACAGCAAAAACAGAAGGGGAAAGAACAAAATCTTCACCACTTCTTTTCCCAGATTAAAAAGCAGCAACCCGATGAGAGAAAAAACAACCATGGTACGTGATATGATTTCTGTCCCGCTTGCAAGACCAAGCAGATACAAGAACATACTGGCAGATAAAATAAAGGCACCCCAATTTGAACTGGAAATCTTAGCCGCCTTGAGGTCGCCCCTCTTCTGCCAAACGAAGAATAACGAGATTAACGGAACTAAGATTCCATGGGAGTTATCTGCATGATTTAACCAGGTATATACAAGACGCGGAAAAACCGGTATGAAACTCACGATCCAGAGGGCAACGAGTACAGAGAACTTTACCATAAGAGAGTTCTTGGGTAAACGATAAAGCGATGTGCTTGATTCTTTCATTTCTACGATATCAAAATTGATTGTCTTCTAAGAAAGGATTTCAGTCTTATAAAAACATTGAGTAAATAAGAGAACAGTTATTAATCTTTCAAAGACAGTCCATATGCGGTTGTCAAAATTTTCCTTCGTCCGACCATGAACGGAAGGTGTCGAGGACCATGGTATATCCCCACTATATGACCAAAAAGGCCAAGGTAATTCCCCAGTGAGAGGGCCAAGGTAATTCCCCACTTTCTTGCCATGAAGGGATAGATAAAAACGAGTGATTCTGCCATTCCTAAAAGGATACGAACACAGGAATGGAGGGATCATGGCAAGGAGGGATATACCGATGAATGAAGTAGTGGAAACGATCTACCAGTGGCACACAGGAATGAAGATTCACCATATCAGTCTGTCGTTAGGCCTCGACAGGAAAACAGTGCGCAAGTACCTCGGCATGGCTCGATCCCTTGGGGTTACCCGGGAAGGACCGCTCCCCGATGAGGAAATACTTGCGGGTAGGCTCAAAAACCTCATGACGGAAAAGGGGGCTTGCTATGACAAACCGGCCATCCACCTCATCGCCCGGCATCATGATGAGATTCAAACATGGCTCACGGACAAGGACATGACGGGCAAGCAGGTGTGGCGGCTCTTAAAGGAAATCCACGGTATCGAGGTAAGCTACACCACGATCAAGCGCTATCTCAGGAAGGAGTTTGCCTTCGGCAGACCGAAAGTAACAATCAGGATGGAAACATCTCCCGGCGAGGAAGCCCAGGTTGACTTCGGCTACATGGGCCTCATGTACGATCCCGGCATGCAGAAGAAGAGGAGGACATGGGCCTTCATCATGACCCTCTCGTACAGCCGCCACAAATTCGTCCGCTTCGTCTTCCGTCAGGACATCGATACCTGGCTCGACTGCCACGAACGGGCCTTTGCCTTCTTCGGAGGAGTCCCGCAAAGGATTATTTTAGACAATCTCAAGTCAGGGGTGATAAAGCCCGACATCTACGATCCCACGTTGAACCGGGCCTATGCCGACATGGAACGCCACTTTGGGTTTGTGGCCGATCCCGCCCGGGTGAGAACCCCAAAACACAAGGGGAAGGTAGAGCGGGCAGTACCCATCGTACGCAAGCACCTCTTAGCAGGAAGAATCTTTTGCGACATCCATGAGGCCAACAGCCGGGCCCTTGCCTGGTGCAAAGACGAGATCGGCATGGAGGTTCACGGCACGACAAAGAAGAAGCCCTATGACGCCTTCACAAACGAAGAGAAGATGCATGTGAAACCTTTGCCGGATGCCCCCTTCGAACATCCCCTGTGGAAGCAGTGTACTGTCCATCCCGATCATCACATCGTCTTTGATACATCCTACTACTCACTGCCCACCCGGTATATCGGGAACAAAGTATGGGTCAAAGGCACAAAGAAGATCGTGGAGATCTTTGTGGATCATGAACGGATCAAAATCCATCCCCGATCTCATGCCCCCGGACACTGGGTAACGGACCAGTCCGACTATCCTCCTGAGAAACTTGCCTTCCTGATGAGCACGCCCACGTGGTGCAAGAAAAAAGCAGCCGAGTTCGGCCCCTGCACAGAAGCCCTCATCACTTTTATCCTCAAGGAAAATGCAATGAGGAATCTCCGCAAGGTGCAGGCTATCCTGCGTCTGGGCGAGAAGTTTCCGGGAGAACTGGAGAAGGTTGCCGAGCGAGCACTCTCGTTTGGGAATACCCGGTACAAAAGCATCAAGACCATGCTGGAGCAAGGAGTCAGCGAGGCCCATCGGGAAGTACGTCCATCCGCCCCGTTATCGGAGATGGGGCAGCGGTTCTTACGTCATCCTGCGTACTTTGCACAGGAGGTGGCGTCATGATCGATCACCACCTCATGAGCCAGTTGAGAACGCTGAAGCTCGGTGGATTTACCGAGACCCTTGAACTCAGACGAACGCAAGCGCACAACGATGAACTCTCCCACCTCGCCTTCTTAGCACTTGTGGTGCAGGACGAGATCGAGAGAAGGGAAGCGAAGAAGCTTGAGACCCGCCTCAAAAAAGCATGCTTTGAAGAAGAAAAAACCCTGGAAGGATTCGACTTTGCCTTCAACTCCAGGATCAAGGGGGGAGTTATTACGGATCTCGCCACCTGCCTGTTTGTGGAAAAACGGGAACATATCCTCATCTACGGACCGGCAGGGGTGGGCAAGACCCATCTCGCTCAAGCTCTCGGTCATGAAGCCTGCAGGAGGGGATACAGCGTGCTCTTTATCAAGGCGGTGAAGATGCTCCGGCATCTGTTTGCATCCCGAGCGGATCAATCCTGGGAGAAGAGCCTGAAAAAGTATCTGTACCCGGATCTTCTGATCATCGACGACTTCGGGCTGACCACGCTCACGTCCCCCCAGGCGGAAGACTTCTACGAAATCGTAACGGAACGGCATTTGAAATCATCCATGATTGTGACCAGCAACCGGCCGCCTCAGGACTGGGTTGCGCTCTTCCCTGACCCGGTGATGGCCAACTCGGCGCTGGACCGCTTAAGCCACCATGCCCATCATATCATGATTGACGAAGGAGAATCGTATAGGAAGAAACTGAGTCCGAAGACACGGAACTAACGACTACCCTAACCGGGAAAAGTGGGGAATAACCGTGGCCCCGGGGG